>JAABUW010000025.1_pt1 | contig 297590 bp, 184 predicted proteins | sample 5560081 | NCBI WGS metagenome assembly JAABUW01 (sample SAMN10711882, study PRJNA513363) | rock metagenome | isolation source: Antarctica rocks | place: Antarctica: Victoria Land, Knobhead sud | reverse complement strand
ATGTATGCGCGCATACATGCCCCATTCGCTGCTCCCATATATGGCCATGTATGCGCGCATGTATGCCCCATGTATGCCCCCATGTATGGCCCATGTATGCCCCCATGCATGCCCCATTGCTGCTCCCATGTGGCCCATATATGCCCCCATATATGGCCCATGTATGCGCGCATGCATGCCCCATTTGCTGCTCCCATATGGCCCATATATGCGCGCATACATGCCCCATTCGCTGCTCCCATATATGGCCATATATGCGCGCATGTATGCTCCATTAAGTGGTACAAAGATTAGGACAATTAGGAAAGCGGTTAAAACGCCAAGCCTTATACCTAATTTGGACTAGCGCAGTAATAGCCTATATATACTTGGAGCAATAGGCGATATGCAGGTAAGAATAGGCCATATTTTAAAGCAGTAATAGGCTTATATATGGGCCATATGGGAGCAGTAATGGGGCATATATACGCGCATATATGGCCATATATGGGAGCATCAATGGGGCATGCATGCGCGCATACATGGGCCACATGGGAGCAGCAAATGGGGCATGCATGCGCGCATACATGGGCCATATATGGGGGCATACATAGGCCACATGGGAGCAGCAATAGGGCATGCATGGGCGTATATATAGGCCATATGGGAGCAGCATTGGGGCATACATGGGCGTATATATAGGCCATATGGGAGCAGCATTGGGCATATATGGGGACAGCAATGGGGCATGCATACGCGCATATATGGCCCATTGCTGCTCTTGTATATGGCCTATTCTTACCCCTATAAGCTATATATAACTAATGCCAAGAGGCTAGTCTAAATTAGGTATAAGGCTTGGCGTTTCTTGATCGCTTTCCTAATTATCCTAATCTTTATACCATTTAATAGAGTATACATACGCGTATACATAGCTATATATAGGGGTATATATAGGCTATATAAGAGTAGTATTAAAGTATATATAAACGTATATATAAACTATATAGGAGTAGTATTAAGATATATATAAATATATATATAAACTATATAAGAGCAGTAATAGGGTATATATATACGTATATATAACTATATATAGGGGTATATATAAACTATATAAAAATAGTAATAAAGTATATATAAGTGTATATATAGGTCATATAGGAATAGTAATAAGGTATATATATATATATATATAGACTATATAGGAGTAATAATAGGGTATATATATACGTATATATAAACTATATATAAGAGTAGTAATAGGGTATATATACGTATATATATAACTATATATAACAGCCCTATAGGGAGAGTAGAGAGGAAGAGAATAATAGGGAATCCCTTCCCTTCCTTAAATTAAGGAAGGGAATTATTTTAAATCTATCCCTTCCCTTCCCTACCTCTTCCTCTAGGGAAGGGAAGGGAAGGGAAAGTAATCTCTACTCTATTCTATAACGTACCCTTATATACTAGGTAGAAATAATTAATATTATTATTATATAATATTTAGGTAATAGGATTCTAACTAGGCTCCTAAATAATTATAATATTAATATTTTTAATTTATTTATTTTAGAGTAATTTTATTATTAACTTCGACTCTTTTTTAATATTATATTATACGACTTTAAATTAGGTATTATAATTTATTATATATTAATATTATATTTATAAATTCCTTATCTATTTCTTAGTTATTTAATAATATTAATTCTGGCCGGTTTTTATCTAGTTAGTCGAATACTATTATTAAAAAGTTATTTAGGACTTAGAGGATTATTTATTTAAATATTATTATTAATTTATTATTTTATCTCGGCCTCTCTACCTTCCTAGGTATAATAACCGTATTTTAGACTTTATTAATTATATTCGTTATTATTTTCCTCTTTCTTATACCCCTAGTTAATATTAATATAAATTTATTATTAATTAATTATACCTAAAAGCTTAGGGCTATTATCCTCGGTAATACCGCGAACTATTTAAATTTATTCTTTAATTTTTATTAAATTCGATATATCTCTTTTTACCTAACTAGGTACGCTCTACTCTAGGATTTATAATATTTAGAGTAGATTATATAGCGCTTTTTCTTCGGGCTTTTAATATTATATTTATATAATTAATAAAATTCTATATATATCCCGTATTTAAATTAGTTTTTATAAATTAGGGTTATATAACCGTACCTCTAGTAGTTAAAGTATTATTTTAGGTTATTTATTCTCTCCTATTTTTTATATAATAATAATTATTTATTTTCTAGGAACCCGTCCGTTACTAGTCTATTTATTATATCTAGGTCCAGGATCTTAAAAAGAAGTATTAAATATTTCTTTTTATAATTATATTCGTCTAGTTTAAAAACGAATCTTAGTTATTTTATATTTATAATATCTAATTATATAGGTTCATCTTAATACTCTCGCTAAGGGGTTAATATTTTTTATTTATTTAATTATATTCTCTAGCTTTTATCTTATTTTTATTATTATATAATATAGAATAAAGTCTTCTTTTATTATTTATTTTACTCCGACGATCGACTCCGCTACCGAGTAAACTTTATTCCGGAATATTTTAATTAATTAAAAATTAATTACCTTCTTAAATTATCCTCTAGCCTTAGTATTATTTATCTTAATTATTAATTACTTCGCTTTCGCGCTAGTCGTTATTACCGAGGGAGGAAGGTTCGTTTCGGCTATATATCTCGATAAGATAAATATATATTTACGGGTAATATTAACCTAGTTTTATATTAACGGCGTAGGTATACTCCTTACTCTAAATTTCTAAATCTTTTATTTTAGCGAGTTTATTTAGGCCTTTTAAAGTTTATACTCTTTTATTAATTTTTATATATAATTAAAAATTATCTTTAGCGCGATCTATATTAATTATAACTTATAATATATTATCTATTATACCTCCTTATACTCTATATCTTTTATAGTTTTTATTATAATTATTATTAATTCTTTTAAAGTTTTTATACCCCCTTTATACCCTCTCGTTTAATTACTAGTTTTATTTTATTATTATAATATCTTCGTTATATTAAAACGCGCTAGTAGTTTACTCCTTATTTTAGTATTTTAAATTCTATCTCTACTACCCCTATTCTCTTTTATCTTAACTAATTTCGTAACCCTTTGAGGTAGTGAAATCCTATTGACCTAGTTTTCGTCTTATCTTTTTCTTTTCCAGCGGCGTTATTCAGGGCGAGGAATAATAGAATATCGGGCCTATTAACGACTTAAAAGAGATATTAATATAGATATTCTTAAATGTTTTATTAAAAATAAAAAGAAGATATAAATTCCGAAGAATTAAAATAATAAACTTTAAAGCTACCGCGAAACGAGTAAATCTACTATTTATACTAATCTTTATATTAATAACTATATTAGTTAATTTAATATAGGATTTAATAATAAAAATAAATCTATATTTAATAAATAAAAGAAACTTTCGTTATATTATAATTATCTCTTTTATATTACCCGTAATATTCTAGTTATACCCTCTACGGGGGTTGAATACGAGCGAGTATTTAATATTATTAATTAATTATATTTAACTTAAAAATTTTATAATCTAGAAACTTTCTCGGCTTTAATAGTCTTTAATCGCTTTTAATTTAAAGAGAATAAAATAATAATATTATAATAAAACCTAGACTAGGAAGAGATAATAATATTTAAAAAAAATACGAAACAAAGATAAAGAGGCGGGAAAAGAATATAATAAAAAGCGAGGACGAAGATTTAATTAATAATATAAATAGGAGCTAGTTTAATAACCTCGTAGAAAAAGAATTTAAAGAATTTTCTAGGACTCCTATTATTAATCTAGCTCGTAAAGAAAAAAGAGTTAAAAAATATAATTCTAGCCTTTAAATAAAATCTTTTATAATAATATTATAAATAGAATACTATAATACCTAAGGCCGCTAGCGTAGAGCTAGTAATTTAGTAATAATATAAAAAACGTAAAATAATTACGGGGTTTTTTATTAAATAGTTTTTAAATTCTAAATTTATTAATAAAACTAATCTCTAAGATTTCTAATAATATAGGGGAATATTAACTCGATATAAAATTATTAAAAGTTAGAACCCCGCGATATTAAAGTTAAACTCCGTATCGATAAATAATAATATTATAGAGGTAGCGGGGCGTAGGTATATATAATATATTAATATCTTTAACGGGGCGTAAATATATATAATATATTACTATTTTATAATTATCTCTCTTTTTAAGCCCTAGTCTCTAGGTATTCAAATATTTTAATTAAAAAATATTTATTAAAAAATCTTTAAACCCCTTAAGAGAAATAAAGAAAAAAAGTTATCTAATATAACGACGTTATTATACGATAATTTAAATATAAAGTTATATATTTAATTCTTTAATACCTATAATACTAGTTATAGAATAGTATTTAGTTAATTTATCGAAGTTTATTAAAAAACCTTTAAAACCTCTTAAAAGAAATAAGGGAAAAGAGTTTTCTAGTTTATACTATTAATTCTATAGTACTAATATATAATACTAGTAACGGAGCGATACGAAACTATTCCTATAGTACTATAGTATAGTATTAATAACGGAAGAGTAATACTACTAAACTATCTCTACTATATAGTAGTACTAGTAGTAAATAAATAGTATATTTATAAAATTATCTCTATAGCGCTAATATATAGTAATAGTAATCAATTAAGTAATATTTCTTTCGTCTCTATAGTACTATTATATATAATAGTAACGGAGCGAAATAGTATATACTATCGTTCCTATAGCGCTTATAATATTTATAGTAAATATAGTATATTAAATTATTCCTATAGTATTATTAATAACGGAATAGTAGTAACTACTCTTATTATATACTCTTATTATACTATAATAAATACTAGTAGTAAAATATTATATATAAATAATATAACTTTAATATTATACCCGGAGATTAGTAATAATATAACTATTATAATAACGGTTATATCTATTAATAAAAGCGAGGTAACGGAGCGGCGGCGCGTATTAATATATTATAACAATAAGATATTTAGGGCGATAATTTATTATTAAAATAAATTTACTCGTTTATTTATTTTCTCTCTTCGTAACTTCTTTAGTCTTTTTTATATATTATTACTCTAGCTCTATAATAGCGTTTTAGTATTATAACTAATATATAAATAATACTCTCGTTATATATAATTTTCTTTTAACTTTATAAATAACTCTTATTTATTAATAGTATTAATTTATTTATATTAATTTATTCTAGTTATAACTAATATACTAGTAAATACAACTAGTCCGCTATTAACGCGACTACGTAATACTAATTATAATAATAGTTTATTATACTTTATAACTCCTTTACCGGGTCTATTTCTACTAATTTAATAATAATTATATTCGAGGTACGTCTCCTCCTTATATACTCTATTATATTAATTACTACGGAATCGATCGTTATATAAAAATAAATCATAATTGTAAATTCTAAAATAGTATATATCAATAATAATAAATTCTTAAATCTTTCTAAAGGAAGGTAAAGAGGTCTATATATTAATATACCCGTATTAATAATAGGACTCTTAAAGAAAATTATAAATATAATTTAATAAATAAATAAATTACCTAGTAGTATAAAGAATATAACAAAATAGTAATAATTAATAAATAAACTCCTATTATAATCGCTAATCTATAAAATTAATTAACGGCGGCGAACTAGTATATTAAGGAATTAAAAGTAATAAATAAAGTTCTCGAAGAAGAGGCCGAGAGTTTCCGTTAATATAAATAGGATTTTAAGAATTATATTAAGGATATTATATTTTCTTTTAAGAATTCTAATAGGAACTAAATATTTTATATAATATAATAACGATATCGAATTCTTTTTTTTTTAAATCGGCGCTAGTTAAACTTATTTAGATATATTATTTAATAATATATTTTAGGTATTTATATAGACTATATTTAAAATAAAAGTATTTTTATAAATATAATATCTTATCGCTATTATATATAAATAGTTTAATAGTAAATTAAAATTAGTTATACCTTAAAATTATATAATAAGATTATAAATATAAAAGAGAATATTTATTATATAAATATTAATATAAAAATAGTAATATTTACTTTTAATATCGACTTTATTTACTCTACTTTATTATTTTATACAACTAGGTAACTTCTTTAATTATATTTATATATTTACGTTTACTACCCCCCTATTTAAAGATTTTAGTTAATTTATTAATATTAATAAACTCTTTGTCTAATAATTATTAATTATATTCTTCGCGTTAATTAATTAATTTATTTCTATATTAAATATCTTCTCTATTTTTAATTTTATTAATTACTTCTTCTACTTTTTATAGTTTATTATTATTAATAAATTCGGGGGCTTATATAAAAGACTCCGTTATATTAATATAATCGCGAAGATAATATAATTTAAATAACGATATATGAAAGGTATTATAAATTCTATATATAAAAAGTAATAATAAATAGTAAATTTATATTTTTATTTTATTAATAATCTTAAAGGGCCCTATAAATTTATAGGATAATTTTTTATTTAGGCGCTTTTACTTTAAGTTCTTTATTATTAATATAATTAAATTACTAATTTTATAACTTTATAGTTTATATATTTTATTATACTATTTAGTTTAGTATTCGGTAGCGCTTTATAAATACTTTATAACTTTATTCTTTAGAGTTTATAATTATCGTATTTTATTATTTATAACTAGTACTTTTTTTTCCCTAAAATCGTCCTCGACCTCTTAACGGATTTTAGAATAATAACTATATATATAAAAAAAAAAATCGTTCCGACGACGGTACTCTAATTATTATTAATTAAGAATTTTATTATAGGTAGTAATCTAGCCTAATTAATTTATTTATTATTAATAAATATATATAAATAGTACTTTAGTATTTAATTTTAGTACTTTATCTACTTATTTATTTAAAGATAAAAGATAGTATTTAGGCGTTATTTAATTTTCGAATAAAAATATATAACCGATTAAAAGGCGCTCGTAAAAATAGAGCCTCTATTATTAACGATATTATTAAATATACTATAACGGTAAATAATTTTAAAATAAAATACTTCCGCTAATTAAATAATATCGATTTTAATAATTATAAATATATATTTAATTATTTTAATAAATTAATTTATAACGATAAAATAATATTATAAATAGTACTTTTATATTTATTAGGCGGTAAATTAATTATAAAATTTATAAAAATTTCCTTCTATAATTAAATAGTAATAAAAAGCGAATTTAATTTATTATATAAATAATATCGCGGCGCCTTCGTCCGTTAATATATATTATAAATTTTAATATAATTTATAACTTACTTTAAACTACCCTCCTAAAAAAAATTTCGGGTAAATAATTTATATAACTTTATAGCGCTAAAATAACCTATTAAAGAATTATTATAATATCTTTTTATAAACTCTTCTTTTAGAGCTTTATTCTTTAATATATAAAAATAACTATTATATCTTAATAATCCCTCGGAGTTTATAACCTATACTTTATTTTTTATATAATAACGATTATTTAATATATTCACTCTAATTCGAAAAGAGTTTATTTAATTATTATAAATTTATAATTCCCGAATTAGTATTTTAATAGGCCTTTTAGGATTATTATATATAATTTTAAATACTATTATAATATCCCGTTTTAGAATTACTACTCTTAATTTTATAATTTAAAAAATAGGGGTTATAGTTATCTTTATTTCTTTATCTTTTTTTAATAATTAACCGCTAGTCTAAAGAGTAAGTTTATTCTAAAGTATTAATAATAATTTAGTATTTAACGGCGATACTCCTTTATAATTAAAACGCCGCGATAATATATTAATAAAATTTAATTTTCTAGTATAATAGAAAGTCTTAAAATTATAAATAATTAATTTAAATACCTAGCGGGCCTACTTAAAGTTTAGTTTCTTCTATTTTATAAAACTCTCTAAATTATTATAATTAATTTAGATTTTAATATAATAGGGGCTACTTTCTAGGTAGTATCGCTATTATTTTATTACTATTATAATAACGAGTAATTTTTAATTATAAATCTTATAGTTTTATTTTAAAGTATTTAATTTCCGCGATTAAAACGTTATAAGGCGCTAATAATTATTCTTATTCTATTATAATAATATAAAGTTAAAGTTAAAATTAGAAGTCTTTATCTTTATATATAATTATTTAATTAAATTATAATAGTATAGAAAAGGTATATTTACGAATATATCTCGTAAGATTTAAAACGCTTCCGTAGCGCCGTTTATTTATTTTAACGGTTTTATTTTCTTACCTACTTTACTACCCTTAAATAGGTTAGTAAATAACATAATTATACTAGAATAATTATAAATAAACCGTTTATAGAAGTTAATAAAGCCTAAAAAGATTTATACCTCCCGATAAATTTTTAGTTAAGATTATTCCTTAATAGTTTTAATATATTCTAGGTTTATAACTCCTTATTAATAAATATAATAAAATCTAAAAACTCGACTATTTCGGTATTAAATTAATACTTCTTAAGGTTAATAAATAGCTAGAACTAATATAATTATTTAAATATTTATTTAATATACCGTTAATACTCCGCTAGATTAGTATTATAAATTAAGATATTATCTAGATATACTATATATATTATATTTACTAAACCTATAAATATATAATTAATATAAATTTGAAATATCGCTAGTATATTAACGAGTTTAAAAGGTATAACTAAATATTCGAAATAACTATAGCGAGTTCGGAAAATAAATTTTTATTTATCGCTTTCTTTAATTTAGATCCTATAATAAATATCCTTAAAATCTAATTTCGTAAAAATTTTAGAATTATATAGGCGGTCTAATATCTCGGTAATTAAGAATAATAAATATCGATTCTTAATAATTATTATATTTAAATCTCGGTAATTAATATAAAGATATAGTTTATTATTCTTTTTAAATATAAAAAGAATAAATATTTTAATTAAAAAGATTAAGTAATAGATTTAATCTTTATAAAATAAAGATTCTAAATAACGCCGTAACTCCGATAATTTAATTTAAAATAAATTATAAAAAGATTTATAAAGCGGTTCTTTATTAATTTTTATTTTAATAATATAATTTCTTTATTTAAAAAAAGGTAGAGTACTCGCCTTCTCGTTAAAAAAAATATTATAAAACTTTATAAATTCTTTAGGAATCTTTAAGTTAAGAAGTTCTTTTTATTTACTTTACGTTATTATAATATATATAACCGCGAATATATTCGGTTTATTTTTAAAATTACTAATGAATTTAACTAGTTCTTTAATTTATAAATTACTAGAATTAATCTTAAACCGCTATTAGTCCGCTTTAGAATTAATTAATATCTTTAATTAATATAATTTAGGTATACCTAGAATAATATCTAAATCTTTAAACTCTATAGTATAGAATAAAATATTATATTTACGTCTTTAATTTTAATTATCGACTATTTAATAATTTAATTAATACGTATTATAGTAATATATATTTTACCCGCTAATTACTTTAACTAGTAATAAAATAATATTATAAAGTTCTAAATTATTTTTAATAACGAACCGTTATAAAATTAAATTGATTTATATTTTAAAATTAATTAAGGTAATAAGTTATTTAATTTTATTTTAAAGAATAATCTAACCCTTAAAAAGAATAAAAAGATATATCTTTATTAATTAGTTTTCTTACTCTTCTTCCGAGGTATAAATTAGGTTTAATTATTTTTTACTAATACTATACCGATATATATAATTAATTTATCTAGGTCGCGATATTTAAACTTAATATAACTTTCCGTTCTATAATACTAATAGATAATCTTATTATACGAAGAATTAATAGTATTAACTTTATATTTATTACCCTTCTTTTTTAAATATATTTATTTAGCGTTATCGCCGGCGTTAAATTTAATAATTCGGTCTACTATATATTTTCTTTTATTAGGGTTCTTTAATTAGGAACCCGAATTAGAATTAAAATCGTTTATTAACTATATATACTCTAGATTCTTTTCTTATATAATAGTCTAGGTAAGAATTTCTTCTTTTTAAATAAATATATTATTAATACTAAAGATCTTATTTTTAAATTTAGGTTTAAATTTAGTTAATAAGAAATTTACTTTATACTCCTCCGAAAATAAAAATAATTAGATCTTTATCTCTTTAAAATAAATCTTAAATAACGATATTTTTTAGGTAGATTATTATTTAGTTTCCTCCTACTTTTTATAAATAAAAAGACGATAGTTAACTAGATCCGTTATTAAATTAAAAAGAAACTTTTTAAAAAAACTAAACGTAATATTAATTAAATCATATAAATTATAATATTTATACTACTACGTTAAAGAGTTACCTTCTAACGAGTCTATATAAAATATAATTTTTGAATAATCGGTAGTAAAATATTTAAAACTAATTAAAAATTTAATATTTACGTCGCGGAACTAGTATAAATATTTACCTTCGCTCGTACCCTTATAAGAATATATTTTATTAAAGTATAGTATTTTCGCCCTAATAAAGATATCCCTACTAAATATAATTAAACTTATTATTATTCTATTAGTAGGCGTAATAATTAGGGGACCTCTACTATAAATAATAAATTCTATTAATACTTCGTTAGCGAGTATAAAAGTATTAGGATTATATAGTTTTTAATTTTTAATTTATAATACCCCTAATTCTTATTATTATTTAAGGCGATGATTTTCTTTTTTAATAACTTTAAACTATATATTTAAAGTCTCTTCGGGGGTAATAATACCTCTAAATTAATTACTATTTTTATAACGGGGGTCGTCGGAGGGGATTTAAATAATATTATTATTATTAAATTCTTCTAAATATCCCGAGGTTAAACCCGATATTATAACGATAATAAGTCTTTTCTTTAGAAAGATTTAAAAAATTAAAACTATAATACCTAAAGCCGTTAACGTAGAGCTAGTAATTTAATAATAATATAAAAAACATAAAATAATTATAGAGTTTATTATTAGGTAGTTTTTAAATTCTAAATTTAATAATAAAACTAATCTCTAAGGATTCTAATAATACGGGGGAATATTAACTCGATATAAAATTATTAAAAATTAGAACCCCGCGATACTAAGGCTAAACCCCGTATCGATAAATAATAATATTATAGAGGTAGCGGGGCGTAGGTATATATAATATATTAATATCTTTAACGGGGCGTAGGCGTATATAATATACTACTATTTTATAAATATTAATATTATAAATAAACTTAAGAAGGCGTGAAAAATAGATATATAAATTTATAAATTAAACTTTCCGAGTATATAATAAACTAGAGTTTTTTAAAATACTCGTATTCGACCCGAGACTCTACGTTAAAAAATTTAATAATAAGGAAGAAATCGAATATAGGATTATTCTTTAAATTGTAAATATTATTTAAATTTTATATAGTAATTAAATATCTAAATTATAATAACTTAAAGATTACGTAAAGAAATAAATTTTTTAAAATGAATTTTATTAAAATTAATTAAAGAGGCTAGACTTTTCTAAAAATCTTTATAAAATATTAGAAATATAAATAAAACTTTAAAAGATAAAAGAAAATAAAACGGGAGCTAGAATTATAATTAATAATAAAATATAAATAAAATAGGTATAAAGATTAATATAATAATAATAAAAGTTATTATATTAGTGAATTTTCGGGTATTTTAATAGGCTAATTATAATGAATATTAATTTAAATAATTAATCGTATTTAGTAAAAATATACCTCGAAATTTAAATAAATTTACTACCTCTTTCTAATTTTATAATAACTTCGTAAATTCCTTAGAGTAAATAATTCGTTCTAGTTTCTTTTCGAGTTTCTTATATTTACTAGATTTCTAAAATATCTTTACTCTTTTTATTCTTTTAATATACTCTAGTTTTAAAAGTAATTTAAATACTTTTTTTATACCTTCTTTATCTTTATCTAGTATTTATCTATATTTAATAAAATTATAATTATTAGGTTATAACTAATTAGGTCCTAATATTATAACTTATTTATAATTATCCTCGTCTACCGTTATATACTTATTTATTCCTCGGATATCCTATTAATTTCCGCTAAATAATTTATAAATCTTTAGATTTATAATAAACTAAGAGGTTATATTATACTATAATATATATTTAAGTTTATCGAATATTTTATTAAATTATAGTAAACGTTTTTATAACCCTTTATATATATATTAACCTATAATTAATATTAAATAATATATAGATTAGTATAAAAATATACTAGATAGGTATTTCTTCGTATATATAAGAACTCTATATATTTATATTTCTTTAACGAATATTTATTATAGTATTTAATCTTCGCTCGTAATAATTTAAATACTATAATTTAATATCTCCGATAATTATTATAAATTACTCGTATTATACTTTATTAACTTTTATAATTAAAGTTTTAATAATTTTCTTTTAATTTTCTTTTTTAATATTACTTTCGATATTATAATTTTCCTCGTCGTCTATTTTTTATCGAATTTAAAATATATAATTTATTAATTTTAACGAATTTTTTAAATTCTTTAGAGGCTCTTTATCTATTTAATTTAAATCTTTATTATTATTAATAATTATCTCTCTACCTAAAGACGCGCCGACGGTTTTTATAATAACGTAGGTATATTTACTTTAAAAAACCTTATTATATATTAATCCCGTTTAACTAGTATAATATAAATTAATATAAAGATTAGTATATACTTTTTATTAATAGTATCGATCTTCGTTTATCAAATTATCCTCTATTAATTTATAATTAATAGATTTACTTATTCTTTATTACGCGTTAAAGCCTTTTTTATTTATCGAATTATTTTTTAATTAATAATTTTAGTTAACTCTACTCGAAGCTCTTTTATAAAACGATTTATTAAATAGTTTCTTAATTTTATTATATTATGATTTTTATTTAACTCTTCTTCGGTTTTTTTTGGTTTTTTTATTAAATAAACAACCCCGATTACTTTATCTTAAATTAAATATAAATAAGGACTAGCCCGAGGTTTACTTTTCTTCGACGACTATAAGATAATTAGTAATATATATAATATATTAATTTATTCTATTATTTATTATTTAATATTAAGTTTAATTAGTATTGAAATATAGGTTAATCCTAAGTTTTTTAATCTTCTAACTTAACTATAAAATAATTAATAAAAGTTATTTTATATTATCTTTTCTTATTATTTACTATTTAATATTATAATAATATTTATAATAAATTTTAACTAAAGAGATTAATTATTTTATATATATTAATCTTTATACTCTTTAGATTTTAATATAAATTTAATTTCTTATTTAATTATTATTAAGAGGGAGAATTCAGTAATAAAGTAACTATTAAATAATACTAAATATAAAGATAAATATAATTATAAAAATTTAAATAATAAAAGAGCTAGATATTAAAATATCTAAATAACTTAACGAGTTTATTAATTAAATAAATAATTAATAAAGTCTAGAAATAAAAGGAAAATATAAACGATTTAGAAATAAATTATTAACGCGGTATTAGTAATTATTATAATATTATATAATATAAATAATCTTAATTATTCTAGAAAATTATAATTATTAAATCGAAGATTTATTAGGATTTAATATACCTAATATTAATAAACTTAATCTAATTAATCTATTATATTTATATATATTTAATATAATTAATTTAAGGAGGTATTATAGAGATACTCTCTTTATTTATATAAATACCCCCCCGATCACTATATAAACACCCCCTCTATATTTAATTAATAGTAGTAATTATTATAATTATTAATATATCTATTATAGGCTAGCTCAAGCCCGGCTCTAGGATCTAACTCTAGAATCTAACTCTAATATTACTAGGCCCTTAAGACTAGCCCCGATAATAGGTTTTAATAAATTAATTTGATAATTAAATTGACTCAGCGACGCTAAAATAGTTTTTTTTTAAAGACGTCGGATTTAAACGATTTAAAGTATTTCTACTATAGGCGCGTTTTCGGCTAAAATAAAAACGAAAATAACGAAAATCCTATTTATATTTACTCTATAACGATTTTATTATTAAACGCTCGCTAGGGTACCTAGTTATATACTATATTTAAAAATCTACCTATTTAGAATATTAATATATATAACGTCGTCGTCGTTGACGGTATTAGGGATAAAGTAGTAATTTTACTATTATATACCCGCGTCGCCTAAATAATTTTGTAATATTTTATTATAGTAACCGCGGCTACTAACTCAATATAGGGGGGGTATTTATATAGCGATCGGGGGAGTATCTATATAAATAAAGAGAGTATCTCTATAATATATCCTTTAATTTATTAAATCTTCGTAAATATATAAATAAATATATTAAAATATTTAGTATATCGGTAAATTTTAAAAACTCCTATTAAAACCCTAGTTACCGACCGCGCGGATAAGGCTAGTAGTATCCTACTAGTAATTTTTACTAAAAAAAGTTATTAATAAAATATTATTAATAACCCTAATTTACGGATAAAACTACTAGCGTCCTATTAGTAGGTTTAATAAATTAGGGGTCCGGGTAGATAATTTTTAATAAATTTAATAAATCGGGGGTCCGGGTAATATCCTATTAATAACTCTAGATTAATTTTAATAAAATTAGTAATTTTAATAATTTATATATATTATTAATATATTAATAGTAGCTAGCCCTATTATAGGGTTAAAATAAATAAAGTTCTATAATTATCGTTATTAACGGTAGCGACCCCTAGCGACGACTATTAACGCTAGCGATTTACCGGGCCCGGAATAATAAATTTTAATAAAAATTCTCGCGGGGGCGTTACCCGGGTATATCCGGGGAGTATATATATATAAATACTATACTATTTCGTATATTATAGCGTATACCTTAGTATATACTATAATTGCGTATACTATAGGGGGCTTTCGTCTAATGTTTTAGAGACTACTACGGGGGTCGTATATCGTATACTATTCAAAATACCTTTATATATACTATTCGTACACTATTCGTATATTATTTAATAGTATACGCAAGCTGCGTATACTATTATATATATTATAGGGTATACTATAGCCTATACTATAACCCATACTATAGCGTATACTAATACGTATATAAATACGTATACTATAGGGTATATAATGGGCCTATTTATCTAATATTTAAATTACTAATTATTTATCGAGTTACTAAACCTATTAATAGTAAATACTATTTATTAATAGGACCCTACCCGGACCCCTAACTTATTAATCCTATTAAACCTCGGGTTAGTATTTAATATAGAGTTTTAGTATAAACCCGTAAACGGCTTTCTAATAGAGTTAATAGTATTTAAAGTATATTAATATTTACTTTTAAGATTTACCGATATATATTTAATAAAAATATTTAGAAATATATTAAACTAGTTAGTATAACCCGCGGTTAAAATAAAATTTCATATAAATAAAATACGCGTTAAAATAACGCGTTAATAAATTATAATATTAATTTTATAAAAAGAGTAAAAAAGGGATTCTTTATTATTCTCTTCTCTTTTTTATTTTAGAGAAGGAAATTATTAAATTTTTATTTCTTTCTCTCTCTTTCCCCGGTTTCTTTCTCTAGCTAGGGAAGAGAAGAAATTCTCTATTTTATTCTATAATAGGATTATATATACCGGATTATATATATATTGATTTTATATATATAAATATATATTATAGATTTATTCTTTATCGGATAGAATTATATAGTTTAGTAAATATTATTTATATATTAATAATTTAAGAGAAATTAACCTAGGGCCTCTATTAAATATATATAACTACTAAAAAATAATAATAATACGTCGTCTTTATATAGAGGTTAGGGACTAGATCTACTAGCGTAGTATTAAAACCTACTACTCTTCTTAATATCGCGAAATACGGTTTCGTTTAATACGCCGCGAGATATTAATTAACGAATATACGTACCGTACGGCCTAGGTTTAGAATAAGATATTTTAATACTAAAGAGTAGATATAAACCCCCGAAATAGGGCCTTCTATATTAAAATATTATAAAAATATCCTATAATTACTAATTTAGGGTACGGCGAGGGAGTAGATTTTTAGTATTAAATAAATATAATTCTCTATATCGGTAAAGCGAGAGACCGTATAAACTTTTTCCAAATATAATACCCGTATATTCCACTATCTATAACTCCGAGTAGGTTTATTAAACGTCTTATTACTATTTATTAATAAATTATATATTAAGATAATTTAAGCCCGTAAACGATTTATTTAATTATTTAATTTATATAGTTTAAATCATGAGTTAGATATAATATATAATAATATCAATCGCGTATTTACTCGCGTATTTATATAAATATTATATACTAATATTATTAATTTATTGTATTTATTAAATATATTTATTATTTATAATATTTAATAAATATTTTTATACGATTTTATAAATTTAAATATACTATATATTAAAACCTATTTAGTCCTTAGGCTCGAATGGTTAGAGTTTAAATTACTCGGTCTATAATTTTATTTTATTAAAATAAGATTATATTTCTTTATTTTATTTCCGTCGCTCCTCTTAAAGTATAACCCTCTCGGCGGTAGTTATATCGATATAAACCTCACTACGTTTAAATATTAAATAAATATAATATATTATAGGGACTATCTTCTATTAGTTTAAAATATTTTTATAAAGAACTAAACTCATAAAGCGATATAAGAGTAATTACGCGTTAGTATTAATAGTAGTATAAATAAAGTATTATTTAGAATCGATTTAATAGAATATTAATTTTATCTATTAATATATAATAATAAATAGGTTAAATAATACTCTAGATAACTACGTATAAATAGAGGTAAATATTATTCTCGAAGAGGTAAATAATATTATAATTTATAATAGTATTAAATATAGGATTATTATTTTTATTAACTATAGGACCTATAGGAGGGAAGAAGCGAATATAATAATACTTTTTAATAACGATATTAGTGAATTTAATTTTATTATTAAGATAATTCTAGTTTAAGTCCGTAAATAAATACTTTATATTAATAACCTCGTATTTTAAAAATAGACTAAATTAACTTTTAAAAACGTCGTCGCGGAAGTAATAATATATTTTAGTAGATTACCCTCGTTAATATTATTTTATTATTAGTCTACTAAAGGACGAAGTTTAGAGTTAATATTATTAATAGTAATTATTTTAATATAGGAGTCGTTCGTTTTAATTATAATAATATAACGAGAGGTAGTCCGATTAATAGAGATAATTATAATAATTATTAAAATTTACTCTAGGGCGGGTACTATATAAGAGATATTAATATTAATAATTATCGTAGGCTCCTCGAAGTATTTAGTTTTCGATTTAATTATAGAGGTAGTACCCTCGAGCTTATAATTAAATTTTATAAATATATTAGAGTAGTATTAAAGAGTGTTTTTAATAACGTTCCTCGCCTAAATATATTATAATATAATTCCGAAACGAATATCGTAGTTATATTTAATCCGATTATAGATATCGGCGCTCCTATTATTAAAAATAATTAAAAGTATTTAAAGATGTATCTTCGTTTAGTTCTAGCGGCTATAAATATTATATTAATAATATCGCCGTTATTAACGTAGCCGCTAATAACGAGAGGGTTAATATTCTCGACTTTTCCGCTATATCTATAATTAAGTTATATAAAGAAAATCTTAAAATTATTTACCTATTTATTAATTATAGGCGCTCGACGATATTTATTTAATTTTAAAATATAAATACCTTAAGATTTTAACGGCTAAATATTAAAGAGGAGAAATATTTTTCTATATAAATTCTAACGATTAGAAAAGATAAATTTAATTATAGAATTCTTTATAAAGAGTATCTTAAATAGCTCGAGAATACGAGTATTAATCTTTAATATCTCCGAATTAATAATAAGATTATAACTATTAAATATAAGATTATTAAATTATTTTAATATATCTAGATCTTTTTAAAGTTATAGAATTTACGATTATTTTATCTTCTTTATATTATTAAACTCTTTTTAATTATTAATACCGCTAGTCTACCCTCTTAATATCTTTTTTTATAAATATCGTTATCCTCTCGTTATACCTTTATAATAATATATTATTTATTTTTCTATAATTTATTATTCTCGTTTTATATATCTTTATTATTATAAATATACTCCTTTAAAACTTCGCGGGGTTTATAACTCTCCGACTCCTCTATCGGGTCTTTTATTATTTTATATATTTATCGTCGAGCCCTTTATTTATTATAAATAATTATATCTATATTAGAAATTATATTTACGAATTTAATAATATATATCGCGCGATCTTAATTAATTCGATTAATACGGTATATTATTTAGTCCTTAGCGCTTATTAGTTATTTAGAGTTAAAGATAACGATATATTTAAAAACCGTAAATATCTATTTTATATTTAAAAGTACGGTGGATCCTATTAGAAATTAAGATATAAAATCCGAGATTATATTTTCTTTATTATCTTTACCCTCCTAAAAGAGTTTAACGATTTTAATTTATTTTAATTTAAATATACTTTTATAAATTAGAGCGATAGGCCTCTTCTATATTAAACGAATTATTTATATAATTATTAATACGATATTCCTAGCGTAGGATAAGGCCTATATTATAATATAAAATTCCGTTAAAAATATTTACCTAGTAAATAATAAAAGCCGAGATAAAGGATATAATTATAATAATTATTTTCGTATCGACTCTTTATATTTTATTTCTAAGAATATCTAGTATTTATATTTTAAAATAATTATTTATTTTAGCGACTTAATTAATACTCTTTTTAAAGAGTAAATTTTTTTATTTTAATTTATAAAGTTTCTCTTTCTTTAATTTAAATTAATTATTATTATTTTATTTATTATTTATTAATTTAAAGTTCTTTATATCTTTATAAAGAACTAGTTTAAAGAATAATAATAAAATTCTAGCGCGATATACGACCACGAGTTATAAATATATTATAATCTTTAATATAATATTCTTTTTATAACTCTTAAAGGCGAGTAAAATATTATAATAAATTTACCGAACTCTTTAATTTATCTCCTCGAAATAACGATCTAGTAATAATTTATACCGTTATAAATAATTTAAAAAGTAATCGAAATAATAGTTAGATTTAAATTTAACTAGTGGTTCCCCGAAAAAAATAAACTCTAATATACGTCGTATTTAAAATATTCGAATAATAATAGTTATAGTCTTTTTATACTATTTATACTCGTTTTTAATATCGTAATTATTATATATACTCCGGATAAGGCTTTTATACCTTTTACTAATTTTAATAAATTTATTTTTTATATAATATTTTAGGCGTTTACGCGCTTTATTTAAATAAAAGTAATTTTTTTTAAAGAGTAATATAATTTATTTACTATTTATAAACGTATTTATCCAATTTATTATTATCCTCGGTAATAATTTAAACGGAGTCCCGTTAATTAAAATCTTTCGAGGTTTCTAACCCGGTATTATATTATCGATCTTCCGAATCTTAGTAATTATCTCTATAGTCTCGTTATTCTCGGTATATACTTCGTTTACTACGATTCTACCCTATCCTATTTTCTATTAAAATATCTATTTTAATATTTTAAATTCATTACCCCTCTTTTTGACCGCGGGAATTTTATTTATTAAAATTTTATTAACTTAATTAGGAAGCGAGGCTAAAGATATAAAATAAAATACTTTTAAAAAATTATAATTTTCGTTAAAATAAAGAGCCTCTTTTAACTTTATTAAAAAGTCGCGATTTAATTTATTTAGTTTCTCGGTAAAGGCTTTTAATTTAAGATTATTATAAATTTATTATAATATTTACCGAAAAACTTTATCTTTTTATATTATTTATATTTTTATTAAACCTAGTTAATAGGATAATAAACTCGTAAAGAGAAGAAAGAAATTAGGGTCGTAACTCGATATAAATTTTTTAAATATACTAGAGTCGATATATATATATTAAATCCCCTAGGGCCTCCTAAATAAATAATATATATTAAATAATTAAAGATCCTTCGTTATTCCCTCCGTAAAATATAGGTTATATTTTTTTTCCTTTTTAACTTTCTTTACGTCTTTATAATTTAATACGAGTAAATAATCTAAATAAATTACCGCGAGACTTTATAAAATTTAAAACCCTTATTAATTATTAACTCTAAATTTAATAAGAGTTAGTTATATTACTTTTTTAAACTTTATAATATCTACGAGGTATCCCCCGTTTTAGAAGATTTTTATTTCGAATAAAATAAATACACCGAGTATCTAGAATAAGATAAAACTTATTATTATTTCTTTTATATAAATCTTTTTTCCGGTTTTATAATCTTTAATATTATTTAATTTAAAAAGAAAGTAATAGTCCTCCTATTTTTTATTATTCCGGTATATATATTTTATTATTTTAATAAATTATATATTTAATAATTTAACCTAATTTATTAACTTTAGTATTTAAATTTAATTATTATTTATTTATCCTTCGCTTTTTTCTTTAAGGACTTCCTAGTATCTTCTTTTTTTTTAATTAGAATATCTTCTATTTTATTTTACTCCGGGATAAATACTAGTTTAAATATTTAGTTAATAATTACGTATTTAGCCGCTTTTTTATTATACGCGGTTTTAGTATTTATAAAGCCTTTTTATAATTATTTAAATAAATTATCTATTATAGGCGGGATCGGTCGAGTTACTATTATTATTTATACTATATTTATTAAGGGTTAATTATTTATTATAATTTAACTAACTCTTTTATTATCGCGCGTTATAAGGGTTTCGTTATTCTTCGTATTTCGATTATTATTATTTTTATCCTTAAAGTTATTAATAAGAGTTTATAAAGACTATATTATTTTATTATTTATATTTATTTTAAAATTAATTAAATCGTTAAAGGTTTTAATAAAGAAAACGTCGCGTAAAATTAATTTAAAATATATATTAGGATTAATAGGCTAATTTTCCTTAATCGGGAACCTAAAGTATATATTAGGACGAGTATTATTATTCTTAATAATCCGGAATATACGCGGTATATTAGGATAATTACTTTTCGGTCGCTTCTACTCTCGATATTAATCGAACTCGCTTTATAAATTTATTATTTAATTAATATCCGCTAGTAATTTACCTAGTAATCATTTTTATTTACCGCCTTTATTTATAATATTTATTCTATATTTATATTTTCCTCGCTTTAAACTACGAATCTCGTCTTTAAAATTATTTTTTATTATTATTTCTACTACCCGATATTAACCGTACGCCGTAAATAATATCGACAAATAGAATAAAAATCTATTTACCTCGAGATTTCATTATCTTTATTAAAGATAAAAGGAGTTATTAAATTAATCCCTAGTTTATTAATATAAGTTTAAATATAGGGTCGATATTCTCGTTATTAATAATTTCTTTAATTACTCCGCGGAGTTAACGGTTCTTTAATAGTCTAATTATAAATCTATTTCTTTAGTATTTAAATTAAACTTTTAATAATAACGAAGTATTTAACTCTAGATCTTCGCTTAAATATATAATAAATATTAATAATATTATATTTAATATTACTTTTTTTAAATTTAACGGAGGGTCGATTAACCTAATAATATCCGCGAGAGTAAATCTAATTATTAAATTATTATACCTTACTCTAAGATTAACGTCTAGTAGATTAAATTCTTATACGGCCGGGTAATTCGTCTACCACTTTAATATAGCGAGTAATAATATAATATCTTTTATTTATATTTAATCTAATACCTCGCTAGGAGATAAAAAAAAGTATTATAATTAATTTAATTTATATAATAACTTTTCGCTAGTATCTTTTAATTACTATTTTATATTATAAGCGATACGTTATACTAAAATAAAGAGGGTATTTTAAATACCGTCGTTATTTAAATTATTAAAAAGTTTTAGAATATTATCTTCGTATTTTAAAATTAAAATAATAATAAACTCGTTTTTAATAACTCTAATTATATATTATTTAAAATCCGTTAAGGAGTTCGATATTAATTATATTTTAATTTCTTCTTTTATTTATTCCTAGTTCTTATCCTCCGTAGTAATCTTTAAATAAAGCTCTATTAAATTTCTTAAAATAAAATTAAATTCGTTATTATTATGATTTTTATATTTATATAAAGGTATCGTAGCTTTAACCTTAATAATATAAAATAAATAATATAGTTTCTAACTTTAATATATTATTTATAATTTTTTAAATAAAGTTTTAATTATAGTTTAATTATATCTTTTAATAATAATCGTAGGTTCTAGTAATAAGGCTCGTAATTAAGTAAAAATAATATTTATAAATAAAGATCGCTCGCGGTCGGTATTTATATTTACTTTATTTAGTTCGATTTTTTTATTTAATAATTATAATTACTATACCCTTTATATATAAAGGCTGGCCGGAAGAGCGGTCGATTATATATATATAATAACTTATTAATCGTATATAGTGCGTTCTATAATTAGGGTATTATTCGTAATTTATAAATTCGTTAAAATAGAAGGGAAAGTAAAATTAGATCGCCCTACTATTTATTAAAGAAAAGTAGATATAATATATTACTTTCTAGACTATATATAAGGGGTACTATTCCGAAATAATATAATATATATAATATTCTTATTATAGTTCTAATATTTTTTATATAAATAACTCGTATTTAATTAGGGTAGGTAAATTATTAAGGGTATTTTATATATCATAATTACTCTTTTATAAAGAGGTTAATAAAGAAGTTTTTAATAAATTATAAATTATAAAATCTATTAATTTATAATTTTATTTTATAATAATAGGTACTCGCTAGTTCTTTAAACCCCCGAAGGTTTATTAAACCTTCTATCTTTATTTATATTTAATATAATAAATTAAGTAGCCTTAGGTTTAATATAATATTTAATTTTATATTCTCGTTAGATCCTTAATTATACGTATTACCGTTACCGATATTAAAGATTATTATATATTTTATACTACGGCCTCTTCCTTAATTATATATATCGTCGATAATAAGAGTTATTAAATTCTTTATATTAATACTAGATCCCGAAGTAATCGGGTCTTGAATATTATAAGTTTCTATAATATTTTAATTATTATTAAATCCCTTAGTATTTCTAGTTCCTTCTTTTATATATATAATATTATTAGGATCTTCCTCCGATTAATTTATTATATATAAATCCTTATTTTAAAAATTATCGTCCGAGTTTAAATCGTAGTTATATTTGATAAAATTAAATACTAGGAGCTCCTCTTCGTATTTAATATAAGTATTTATTTCTATTAAAAATCTTTATAAATAATTATAGTAGAATTATTTATATTTCTTCTCGTATAATTAAATTCTTATTTAATTTATAATAATCGTTAAGATATCGTTTACGCGAGAAACCTTAATAAAGAAATAAAGATTAAAGAATATAAAATTTAACTTCTTAGATTTTATTATATAAAGAATTACTATAAACTTCTCTTCGCTTTAATAATTATTAATAATTTTAATATTTATATCTTCTAATCTTATAATAAATACTAGCGCTCGTTTTATAAAATTAATTTATATAAGATAATTTATAAAGATAAGGATATCTTTAATTTTAATTCCTCTTTAAATATAATACTAGTAGAGTTTATAATAAACTATAACTCTCGCTCGTTTTAACTAATTTAAAAGAAACTTACTTTATAATATTATCCGTTGGTATTAATCTAGATAAAGTTTATAAGGGTATTAAATAAATCCTTATATACTTCGGTAATTATAGTAATATTAGGGCGATTAACTAGATTTATTATAAAAGTAATAGAGCTTCTATACTAAATTCTAGAGATAATATTAATAATATTGATAATAGTTCGGTATTACTTCGTTAAATTATATTTAAAATAACCTAGGATTACTTAATATTTATATATACTCTTATTTATTTATTTAACGAAAGGATTATACTTTGTATTTTACTTTTTAAACGGTAGTTATTTATTATCTCTTAATAAATATATAATAGTTTTATATTATATTAAAGTAATAAAGAGCTCCCCGTTATTAATTTTATTAATTTTTTAAATAATAATATAATCGCCTTTAAAATTCTTCTTTAGGATTATATAACCCGAATTAATAAAAATTATAATAACGATAATAATATTCTTTATAAAGATATTCTCTAAAAGTAACGATTCGAGTATTTTAAATATATAATATTCCTCCTCGCTATCGAATATATCGTCGTTCTTAACTTTATAGAATATCTCGCGAAAGTATTTATAAAGTTTTTAGTAGTAGATTATATTACCGGCTTCGTCTAATTTATATTTAATATTCTTTTTTATTATTTATTATAACTCTTTAATTTTCTAAAAAATTATATTTTTAAATATAAACCCCGCTCTACCTCTATAGTCCTTAAAGTCTATATTATTTATTAAGATAATATCTTCGTTATTATAGTCGATAAAATTATTATTATTATAATCCGAGCCTCTTTATTCTTAACTACTTTATAATTTATCGGGTTAAAAAATATTATTAATTTATATTATATCGGTTTAAAAATCGCTCTCGCCTTATAACTCGTTATTTTTAATAATTTTATTATCGTCTAGTTATATACTTTTAAGGGTATTATTATTATTTATAATAATATTATTAATAAAAATAGGATTAATATTTAAATTAAATCGACCGAGAAAATTTATAATTTATAATAATAAAGTACCGAAACTCGTATTATAAAATTTATAATAATAGTTTATAATACTAAAAGATATCTTTCTAGTTTTATTTATTATAGTTATCGCGAGCCGATTATATTAACTTTAAAGGAGCGAAGAGCTAGGTTATTATTATAAATTATTAATATTATAAACTATATATCGTTAGTCCTTATTTTAGACGACGGCTTATTCGGTTATAAATAAATAAAAGCGAACTATATATTTCTTTATAATTTTAATTCCTCTTTTACCGAGCCGAGTAAATTCGATATTTAATTTCGTAATAAAAGAGTCTATTATTTTATTTATTTAATTTAAGACATTTTTTTTTTACCGGCCGATATAAATAATATAATAATAATTATATCGAGTTTTATTTTCCTAGTTCCTTATAGTCTCTTTAAGAGTCCGAGGTTATTAAATATATATAATAAGTATTTTAATATACCTACCTAAGATTTATTTAGATTAATATTTTATTATTCGAGTTTAACCTTAAAATCTATTCTTTAAAAAATATTAACTACGGTCTAGGTATATAAATTTTATCCGATAATAAATTATTATTATCGAGGGTTATAAATATAATATATATTTTTTATATATATAGGATTTAATATCTTAATAACGGCTAATTTAAATTTATATAAAATATCGGATAAAAGAGGAATAACTCTAATTATTATCGACTCCGCGTCGAAGTAGAATTTCTCGAACTCTTTATATAATATATTTTACGGGTTTATTAAATTAAAGACCGACTTTAATTTTAAATTATTTTAGTCGTTCTTTTTATATTTCTAGAGGCGGTTAAATATAATAATATAATCGAGCGAACTAGTATAAGGAAAGGGTTTTAATAGGATAATTATTATTTATTCTTTAATAAGAAATTTAATTACGAAGTTATCTTCTATCGAAAAACGATATTCGTAGTTCGAGGGTAGGCGGAGGAGATTTATATAAATACGATTACCCCCTAATATAATTATTAAGGCGCGTAGTTAATATTCCTAAAATTAAAAATTCTTAATATCTTTTATCTCGTTCTTCTTTTAGTAAATAATAAATATACCCTCGGTAGTTTAATACTTATTATTATTAATATATATTAAATTAAATAATAAATTAATCTTTAGATAATTTATTATTAATATAATTTAATCTTTTTAGATTTTATATTTCGTATCGGCTAAACTATTAAATTAATAAATATATAATATATATACTCGCTCGAGATTAAATATAGATAATATTTCGTTATATAAGATAAAAAATAAATCCGCCTCTAAAGTCGAAAAGAAAATAATAAATTTAATTATATTATTCTCTAATTTAGTAAATACGTCGAGTAATTAATTTTAAATATATTAAAAAACGCCTAGATTATTAATTTCTTATAGGATTTCTTTAGTTTATATTTTCGCTAGGCGGAACGAAAATTTTATATATATTAATTATTTTATAATACGATAGGTAACTACTCCGACCTCCTATAATTTAATATAGTAATCGAGGTATATTTACTCGATAAAGTTATTTTAGGCGGGTTTATTTATAAAAGTCTTAAAATATATATATATTAACGGCTCGCCTTACATATCGTTTATAATATTTAGCCGGAATACCTAAATATAAAGTAATTACTCTTCGCGAGGGTAATCGGGAGTAGGTTCTTCTTTATCGATAAAAATTTTAATCTAGATATATATATTAAATAATTAATTATTATTCTTATCTATATAAATCTTATATATTACGCGGGTATCTTTATTTTTAAATTATTTAATAAATTTACCATTTTACCGTCTTTATCTCGGCGACTCCCGTAATCGACGAGACTAACGATATATACCTAGAGAGACGACGAGGTTATAAAAATAAATAATATAAAAAAAATTAATATAAGGTCTTTTACCGTCGATATAAAAGATATTAATATAAATACGGAGACTACTATTTATTAAACGCCCTCGAACCGGTTTAATTATAATAATTTAGAGTATAATAAATAAAAAAAGTTATTAATTCTATTCTTTAATATCGGGCGTAAAGATTTTTTATTTATATTCTTATATATTCGGGTAAAAACGTTTATAAAAGGTAGTAATTATCGCGTAAAAATAAATATTAAACCTAACGAGGTAAATATTAACTTTATAAAGTTTAATAAATATTCTTAATCTATTAATAAAATAAGAAGAGTATATTATTTATTTTTAAATATATACGACTACGCGCTCGCTTAATGATTTTATAAAGAAAAAATAATTAAAGATAATCGCGATAGGTTTTTTCGTAATATTCGACTCGAATTATTATATAGTCTTTTTAATTATAAGAATACCGATAATTTAACCGAAATATAATATAATATTATATTTAGAATCGACGAAGATAAATAAATAAAATAAATATTTAATATTTAATTAAAGATCTAGGGGACCGAGTTAAAGAGTTATAATATTTTATATCGAGATATTATTAAAGCCCTCCGATTTCTTTTAAGGTACTAGTTATTTAAAAATAAAATAATATTTGAACCCGTATATTAATATAATAGTAATAATAAGCGCGTATATACCGAGATATATACCGGCGATTAATAGTAATAAATATAAAAAAAACTTCTTAATAAAATTACTATAGTACTATTACTTCTTTCTACGGATAAAATTTTATTTATATAATATAAAGATAATTTAATCGTATAATTAATCTATTTTATTATAAGAAATCTAAAAATATAAATATAATAAAATTAAAAACGGTTAAATTTAATATTTTTAAAACTTTTACCTATTATACTTAATAATAATAAATATATCAAATTCGACGTATAATATAAATCTATATTAATTATACTCGATTATAAATATAATAAAAACTCTTATTTAAGATAATTTTAAAGTCTTAATTTTAAATTAATAATTAGAATTATAACGATTATAAATCTCCCTATTATATATATAGATTAAAAGATCTAATTCTATTATCTAATTATTATAGGCTTTATAATAAACTATAAAAAGTAAATTTTAATTATAAAAATTAAAAACGGCCGATAATATATAATTTATATAGTATTATTAAATGAACGAAGAAATCTTTAAAGTAAATAACGTCTTTAAATTTAATTTTTTATTTAATCCTAAATTCGACGATAGCGTAAAGAAAATATCTTAGAAAATAATAATTAATAAGTATATCTAGTATATAATTTCGCTTAGTTATATACTATAGTTAATATATATAAAGTTATATTAATCGATATATTATATTAATTATTTAAAAATATAATTAATTATCTCTTTAAATAAATTATTTTAGTTATCGAGGAGAGCGCGCCTACTACTAGGAAATTAAAAAGGGCGAAAATAAAACTAAATAATATATTAAAAATAATATAATTAAACGAAAGATTTCGTATTATTTTAATCTTCTATGATTTAAAGAACTATAAATACTATAGTATTATTATATAATAGATAAATAAAGACCGAAGAGCGATTATATAATAATTAATATTAATAATTACTCCGTTACTAACCGATTTATATAAAAAGAAACTCTATTATATATAGGTATTTATAAACTTTATATTAATTATTTAATATTATTTATATAATAAAAAGATACTAGGATATCTTTAAAATATATTTTATTATTTCAATAAATTAAAAGATTATTTTCGCTAGTATAAATTAAATAACGGAGTAAATTTAAACGATTATTTTAATATCCTAAAACTCTATATAATAACGTATTATATAAAGTAAATTCGAATATTCGGCGCTACGAATAATTATAATACCGAATATAAAGAAATAATATATCGTTATTTAATTAAATCTTTCTTCGAGTTAATTAATAAACGAGAGGTCTTTTAAGAATAATTTATTTATTATATTTCCCGTTACCTACGAATACTAACTATAAAGAATAATCTACTTTATTTTATAACGAGATTATTTATTTTAAAAATAATAACTCTTATAATTAAAGTATTAAAATTTAATCGCGAGATTCGATTATTTAAATTCTAATATAATTTAGAGTTTTAAGAAAGAAAGAGAGTTTTAAAAATAAAATTTAATATTATATATTAATATCCACTATCCGTAATATAAAAAAAATTATATATCGAATATTTTTTAGAGGTATTAGTCGTTTATATATATTAATATTAATAGGAGGGGAGTAAAGAATCGATAATTATTAAAATTATAAATAAAAGAGAAATTAATTTTATTTAAATTAATTTATATTTTATTTATCTTTATTCGTTTTTATAATATTAAAAATTAAATAAAAAAGATTTAAAAGACTTAAAGAACCTAGTTACGAATTATATAATATATAAAACTAATTAATAAAGTTAAGGAGAGTAGAGACGTAATTATATTTTAATATAAAAAGTATAATTATAATTTTATATAATTTCTCTTTATAGTTAAAGTCTTATTTAACTCCGGTTTCTTTTAATAATATCGAATATAAATTATTAAAACGTTAAAGGTAAATTATTCTAATATAGTTATATCTTTATCGATTTTCTAAAGATTCGTAATAAAGGCTCTCTATATAAAATCTATAATATAATAAAAGTAGAATTATAACCGGTAAATTTAACTATTAAATAAAGGATACTCGGAGGGCGTTAAATTATCCCTATAATAAAATTTATAAAAAACGTATATATTATACTAGTATATATAAATAAGATTATAAAAAAAGATAATGTATCTTATATTAATAACTATACCGATTAAGACTTATATAATTTAATTTATAACGAGGACTTTCTAATATAAGGAATATAAGTAAATAATTAAATCTACTATAATTATAGTAGGCGAAGGTAGATTATATAATTAATATAATATTTAAATTTATAATATACTACCTAACCTATAGACTACGCGCGAATAACTAAGATAATAAATATTATAGGATAAACTACGGGGGTAAATTATAGTATATTCGATTATAAATAATAAAATATAGGTTAATACTCTTATATTAATTAAGGCTAGGGCTCGGTTTTTTTCTTATTATTTAATTTTACTACCGGAATAAATAAATAATAAAGTAATACCTCGATATTAACGGATATATAGAAGATTATTAAATATAATATTTATAGTAACTAGGGACGGGTTAATTAAAAATAAATTTAAGAGATTTTAATAATATAATATAGTCGGCGAAGATTATAAAAGCGAAGTTAAATATCGATAAAACCGTATATTTATTAATCTTTATATAATTATAAAATAATTAAAAACTATAAATCTTTTAGGTTAAAAACTAAATATAATAAATATAAAAAACTATTTATAACCTATTTTCGCCGGTATTTATAATAAGTTCGTTTATATATTCGGTGATATTTTTAAATAATAGAAAGACTAGTACCTACTCTTCCTCGCTTAAAGAAATAATTATAATAAAAAAAAGTAGGTAAAAGTTAAATAATATTATATAAATAATTAAGAAGATTAGAGACTCTCGAGCGCCGAATTATTAAAAGAATTAAATAATAAACCGAACCCTATTTATATAGGTAAAAATATTAATCGGATTAACTCTATCCGCTATATAATATTATATATTAAAAACGGTATAGACTAAAGTATAATCTATATAATTTAAGATATTTAAAAGAGCGGTATATATACGGGGTTAACGAGTATAAATAACCTCGATTTTAAAAAATTTATATCTTTAATTAAAACCGACCTAAATTATAATAATAATAAAAACGCGATTATTTATACCCGCCTTAATCTATTAAATATAGTTATCTTTAACGAATAAAAATAAAGAGTAGCGCTAGTAGAAATATATATTTAAGGTATTAAATATTTTTCTTTTAATATCCGAGAGTTATTAATCGAGTATTATATAATATATATAGTAAAAAACCCCCCCTAAAGGACCGAGATCTTTAATTGAAACTCGAGTAACTTAGGTAGTAAAACTCTCGATATATAACTAAAATAAAAGTATTAAATTCAAATAGGAAAAAGGGTATTAATTATAATAATAAATTTAATAATTAAAAATAACTAGCTTCTTTAATATAAACCTTAAAAATAAATATTTATAATATTTAATAAATATTAATTATATTCGATAAATTAGGATTAGACCCCTAGGGTCTAATCCTATTAAGTTTAATTTTTTAAAAATAAATAATTTCCCCCTTTTCCCTTAACCGCGTAAATTCTATTTTTATTAATAATTACTACTTTTTAATACCCTTCTTCCGCTTTATTTAATCCGATTAAAGTAATATATAAATTCGTAATTTATACCTTAATAATATACTATTTAATAAAGTAAATTTACGATTTATAATTAAGAGATATTTAATATTAATCCGGCTATTTTTTAGAATTATTATAAAAATAACGCGTCCTATAAGAATTTATAGCGGAATAATCGTTACTTTAATTTAAAATTGAAATATAATTATAACGATTCGGATTCTAGTAATAAAGAGAATAAATAATCTAGAAATAACGAAAAACGGAGTTACTCTAAAACTTTTTGAAATAATAAATATATAAAGATAAAAGTAAATATCTCGGACTATATATAATCGAATCTAATTAATTTAATTATAGGCTAGAGTTATCGTAGGTAAATTATTTTATAAAAGATTAAATAAAGAAAGACTCTAGTAGTAAAGTTAATTTATATTTTATAACTATTTAATATTTATAAAAATTAATATAAATATAATCTTTACCTCTAGAATAATATAAAATACTAGACGAAAATAAAATCTTATAAGATATATATTATTATCGTTTTTAACTATAAGAAATTTTTAAAAATAATCGTTTTAATTAAATATATTTATAATTTAAATAAAGGTAGAGAGTTTTAACCGGATAATAATCTTTAATAAATTAATAATTAGATATAATATATATATAATATTATAACTAAGAACTCGGGGTTTAAAATCGAAATCAAATTTAATAAAATTAATAATCGGCCTACTCTACCCGAAGTATAGAAAATTAAATTTATTTAGGTAAATATTTCATATTAAAACTAATTTAATATATAATCATTCGACTCTTTTAAATAATAGCGCGCCTACGCTTTAATAATCGTATAAATTATAATAATTATTATATATATATAGAACGATTTATAATAAAACGTAATCTCCCTCGCCGCTAGATTATTATACCGCTAAACTTTTATATATTTTAATATAAGATATACTCTAGTTTAATAACGTAATTAATAAAGATATAAGTCGATAATAGAAGAAATAAATAAACGAACCCTATTCTAATAAAAGTATTTATTTATATAATATTTAAATTATCGAAGAATAGTTTTATTAACGAAGAGAATATAAGAAAATTCTTTATACCTCTCCCCGATCTCTTAATTATATTTACCGTTATAATAATAATATATACTATCTCGGAGTACTTTACTAGAGAGTATAAAATCGAGAAATTTAAAGAGGAGAGAGTTTAAAATAAGTATTTATATTCTTTTTTATTACCGATAAATATATTATAACTAGTTAACGAGAGTCTATATTAAACTAATAAGGAAGAATATAAAGAGTATAAATAAATCTCGACGATAAAAAATATAAAATTTATATTTATAGAGTATTATTAAAGGGGGTAAAGGATATTATTAAAAATATAAAAAAATTCGACTCTAATAACGATACGGTTATAATAGACCTCGATAGTCGTTAAAGATATAATCTACCCTTTATTAATAACTTAAATAACGACGAATAAATTAATCTTTTAAATAATAAACTCTAAGGTAATCTTTTTATATTAATTAATAATATAAAAGATATATAAATTAATATACGTAAAGCGATAACCTTAAAATAAATTAATTAAGTATTTATAATTTATTTCTTTATAACTCGTATATTTTAATACCTTTAATCTTTATTACTACCCGAATATCGGTATTAAATTCTTAATATATAAATTTAATAAAGTATAATTATCTTAGATCTAGTTAATTTATTATTTATAGTAGAATATCGTTCTTAATTCATTTTTTTTTTTACTATAGAATCTTAAATAAACTTCTACTAGAATAAAAAAACCCGATAATAATATAAGGGTTAAAATATAGAGTAATTTCTATAAAGTTTCTAAACTTAAAGAGAAATATACTTTTAATATTATATAAAGAGAAAAATTACTAGAAGATTAAATTACTTTTAAATTATAGAGGTTTAAAGAATTCTAGGCCGCCTTTATATTAGAAGAATCTAATCGGGTTTAATATAAAAGAAATAATATTAACTCGATTATATCGAGCGATAATAAAAATAAATATAAAACTTATATTAAATAACTAGGGAAGAGATTATAAATAATGATAAAATTTAAAAAAGATGAAATTATAGAAGAATAAAGATAACGATATAATTTATATAGAATCTAATAAATAATAGTATATTAATTAAATAATATAGTAAGGAGGTCGGAAAAAAGTAAATAATAACTATATATCGAATAAGATTAATAATTATTTATAGAATTTTAATAAATATATATTTAGTATTAAATATTTAAATTTATATAATATTAATAATAATAGCGGTAGTAGTAAAGGCGGCGATTTAAATTATAATAAAGAAATTACTAAGAGTTAATAAAGTAATAAAAACGAAGAAACTATTAAAGTCGATAAAGTTATAGATAACGATATTAATAAATAAAACGATAATATAGATTTATATATTTAATAAACGTATTATTTTAATAGCGATATATATATTTATTAAATATAATTTATTAATAGTAATTTACGCGTTTAATGAATATAATACTCCGATTATAATATAATCGCCCGATACGATTCGCGCGTATTCGTATTTAGTATAACTATATAAAATAGTAAATAGTAACTACTAATAGGAAAAGATTACTCTTAATAACTTTTAACGAAAATAGGTATTAAAATAATCTCTAGAGTTAATATATAAATTAAATAAATCTAAATATATATTATATATTTTTCGGTAGAATACTAGTTCCCCGCTTTATCGATATAGGTATTTTAACCTACTCTTTAATAATTAACTATAAATTATATATAACTCTTTCTACCCTCTTTTTCCAAAGATTTTAGGGGTAGTTTTAGCGAGTATATAATATAAAATAAATATTAATAACCTCCGGTATATAGGTACTTTAGACTAGACTTATTCCGGACCTAGAAAATTTAGAACGTCGTTACTCTAATTGAGCCCTAATTATATAAATACCTCGCTCTACTCGGTATAACTAGCCCTAATACGAATTACGCCTTAATATTAATTATCTCAACTACTTTATTAACTATAGAAATAATAATATAGGAAAGTCTATTATATACTTCCCGATTTAACTAGTTTTCTTTTATAGTTTTATTTTTATAATTATTTATTTAGAATACCGGATCCTTTTATTTTTAAATATAGAAATTACCCGTTACTCTTCAGTCCTAGTTTATTTTAAGGTCTTTTATATTTTTTTAAATTTTATTTCCTACGATTTCTTTACCTTAAAGTATATTTAATAGGAATAAATTATATTACTCTTTTAAATAAATATATTTAATTATATTTTACGCGCTCCCTAGGTTATTATTTCTTTATATAACTTTATTAACTTTTACTTTATAAATAGGCCGGAAAATAATTTCGTTTCTACTCTACGAATATATTTATTAAATATTAGAGATAAATCTAGATCCTAGAGTTTCTTCTTATACTACGTAACTTACCGGTATATATATAGCGTAGATTATTCGTTAAGATTTAAAAATAAAGTATTTTCTAAAATAATAATTTTTATCGGAGTAAAAGTATATTAAAATTTAATTAACTAGTATATTATAATATCCGGATTATAAGGAACTAAACCCGATTTCTATTAAATTAATATTATTATAATTTATTTAAATACTTTATCTTAAAAAATTAAAAAATTAATTAAAAAATTAATTCTTAAATAATCGCCCCCGGTTTAATATATCGCTAGATTAATAACTTTAATATATTAATATTTAAATAACTAGAAAATACTTATATTTAATAACTACGTTAAATACGACGAATATAATAGTAAATAAAATAATTAGATTTAATTATTTTCGTAGAACTCTAATACCTCCCGGGTTAAATAATTATTATAATTATCGAATATTAATATCCGCTATAGCCCGACCTAGCGATATTTCGTAAACCGGTTAAAATACTTAATTTAATTTTTATAAAAATTATTATTTATATATTTAAAGTTATTTATTCTTTAAAGAGTATTAAAATTTAAATTTTCTTAAAATTAATTAATTAGGAATTATTTCCTAATTAAAATTAATATCGGTAGGAGTATAAAGCCGGTAGTATTAATATACTCTATAAATATAATAAACTCCCGGTTATTTATATTTATTTAGTATAAAGATTTATTCTATTTTTTTATAATTATTTATTAATTTTTATTTATATTAATCCGGAACCCGGTTTTATTAAAATTATAAATATTATTTAAATCTACCCCGTACGTTATATATATATTCTAAAAATATTAAAACTATATTAAAATATTCTTTAATTTATATACGTTTTTTCGTAATACCGTTAAGGATTTTTATCTATATAATTTATATTAAAGATTATACTTTAAGAAATTAATAAATTATTAATTTAATACGCGTTTAATTAGGCCCGGGTATTTATATAAAATAAAATTTATAGTCTTTAAAAGTATCGGGCGCCGATAAAATATATTTATTTTATTAAACCGTTATAAATAATAGTAGAGGGCGTTTTTTTCTTCTAGTTTAAATACGTAGGAGTAGTTCTATTTAGACCTAATTTTATTATACCGGTTTAGGAGTTATATATATAGAATATAGTATTAAATAGCTAACGAGCTAATATTAAATTTAATTCCGGGGGGAATAATTTTAAGAATATCTTAAATACGGCTTTCCCTAATAGCGTATGATTCGGCTATGATTTAGGGGTGGTATATAGGTAGGAAGTTAAGGGTTGATAAATTTGAAAATATTCGCGTTGGGGCGTGATTCGCGTTGGGGCCAGCCGCACCGAGTAGAGCGAGGTGCCCGCACGGTCAGTTGCCTATTGCCCCTAGTTGAGCTCCAGTATGACCGAATCAATCAATCAATCAATCAATGCCCCTTACACCACACCACACCGCGCTATTCTAGCGCAGTGCGTACAATATGGAGTGTGTACTGCACCGATTACACCGTTGGGAGCCTTGAGCTGTGATCTTGGAGATCAAAGGTGCAGGTGAATCTGGGGCGGATACTTCTCGACTTGACTTTCAACAAGACTGGCTTGAAATTGTTGATGACATGTTGGACGACTTCGTTGTCCGGAAGGCTAAGATATCTAAACTGGAAGAGAATTTGCGTGGAAAGGTCCTCTCGAGGAAACATCTTGGCGTACGGGTTCAGAAAATATTCTCGGAAAAGGAGGTTGCGAGGTTTGCGAGTATACTGTCGGGGCACCTAGAGATGTTCAATCTGATGCTTGCTCTGACATCGCAGTATGACGCTGACCCGAAAGCTTGACGTATGATAAGCGTTTCCTGATTCTAACATAGCCAACATCACGTTGACAGAAACGAGGACGCAATCGAAGACCTTGAATAATTGACGCATTCTGCCAACTCCATGGAGGCATCTTCACAGTGTGCTTTGGCTCAAGTGGGACCGTCTTCTCGATATGATACGAGTACACTATACCAGCGCGTAGGAAAGCAAATGAATGGGTTATGCTCGGAGGACTGTAACAAGGAGTAGCGAATGGCGCTAGACTTCCTCCAAGACATGAACATCAGTCCAGAGTCTCTTCAATTAGACACTCAGTCATCATCGACTCATGTGACGAACGTCCTTAATCCCCGTGACTCGTTGCTAGAGTGTCCCGCGAAAGAGCCGGAGCTATTCAACAGACTTTCATCCAGTCAAACGGCTGAATGTTCACAAAAGCTGGCCATTGAGACAGAGCTGGGAGCTTCTAGTGTACCAAGTCTCTTCAATCGAAGTATGTACCCTCCTAAAAGGCTGCGAGTGCTTGGTCGCCTTCTCTCGTATGATCTTCTGATAGGCGTTGTGTCTGTTAGTGTGACCGGAAAGACGACAACGGCGCAAGGTACTACTAAGTAGACCGCGCTGACTGGTTACGCGTCGTCGAAATATGGCTCTTCCCTCCCTCGTGGATAGCAAGCAGAGTAATCATGCTGTCGATGAGTGTAGGCAGCGCCTTTGATGCCACAACTTCGATGGACTGGAGTTTGAAGCAAGCGTATTACAATAGTAAACCCTTGTTGGTACGACACTTACATAGAGCGGACATTTCTGGTCTTCGGCAACTATTTGCTGAAGGCCAACAGACCGCCTAGCTCCGTGAGGTAATTCGCTGCTCCATGTAACATATCTACAATCTCTTCTCGATGCACATAAGACTGACGATTTACATCTAGATGGCTTTCGTCAGTTATGCATGCGGGAACGTGGCGTCACTAGAACTTTGCCAATTTCTGCTCGAACAAGGGGCCGACCCCAATGTTCGCAGCATTAACGGAAGGTAAAGTATGAGCCCATCGCCTAAGATGTCCGCATGCTGACCTCCCAACAAGCACTCCGCTCTTGCTGTGTTGTAGTCTTATGACGGAGACTCAAACCCTTGAAAGTCAGCTGCAATCTCTCTCGAGCTTGCTCATTAGTGCCGGCGCAGATCTGACCATTTACAATTCTCGGGGTTTCGCAGCTTGCTCTCTGATATTCGGATCTCAACAGGGTTTCCAATATCTCGACTCTTTTTTATACCAGTATATCGATCTCTACTTATACTCTTCAAGGGATGACATCAGTTGATGCCTGGACCCCAGCCGTTCTCGCTCGTTGTTTCGTAAACGGATGAAAAGTCACCTTGCAAGTTATCGTACGTCTAGAGATCTGTGCTCCTGTCGAAATGAAGCCGATCAGAGCATACTGCAGTTCGAGGTAGACCAATAAGTCACCGAGGTCAAGCAGGCTAGTGTCATGGTTCGCACGGGCTTCTTGAGGGCGTTATGTGCTAGAGGAACCATTGCCAAGGTCGGTCCATTTCTGGATTGCGGTATCAATCTCGACGACGTGGATGGCCCAGAGCCAAACACATACATAAGAGCAGCAGCATCACAAGGTAAAATCGACATCGTACTTGCCTTGATGGAGGCTGGTGCATCAGTGAATGCAGAATCCTCATATCCCGAGTATGGCAAATGGGATCCACCAGAACACAGGGCGCTCAGCCCAGTCGACGGTTTTCTCCAGAGATGGCAGTCATTACGCAAGCAGAGATTAGTACTTCGGCAAATCCTGAGCATGAACATTGGGTCCTGAAAAGATTGCTCCAGAACCCAACCTTCAAACGAGCCCCATGTAATGTTCTGGGCTTTCTGGACAACATCGCCCTCTGCAATAATCAAGGACCTTCTAGATGCCGGGTGCGGACGCAGGGACAATACAGCGCCAGCTGTGTGGTGTCAGAAAGTGAACGGTTCTGAGGTAATTGAGGCAGTAAAGTCGCAAAACCAGGTCGTCCCGCTCTTGCTGGGATACGGGTTGGCGAAGGAGTGCGAGGATTGTTTTGGGTCTGCTGCTCTGCTCCATGCCCTAGATTGTGGATTGCAATCCTACGAATCGGCAAAAGCACTCATTGACGCTGGCGCCAATCTATTCGGAAAAAAAGGACGCGGCTTCACTCCCTTCGAGTTGGTAAAAAAGGATATCATCAATTGCATCCACGATGGCCAATGGCTTCTAGGACACCACGGCCGCGCGCGGTCAGACAGGTGCTTGACAAGTCTAGAGTCCAGCCAAGGTCACTCGAGAAGGATCAACGCGCCTATGACCTACATAATGGAGCATTGGTGAAATACAAGCAAGTGCAAACCAGAGGTCGCTCGCAAAGTAAGCGCTCCGAAAATGGGCGACTAGTAGGCTACTGAATGTAAGAAGTTGACTTCTGGGCTGACAGATGTACTTGATCGTATTCACCTTCTCATGACCTCATGCGGTCCTTATTGACATTTTCCGCCTCCATTTCCACTGGTATTTGGACACTGGTTCGGAGGAGAAGATTTTCGACTTTCATTCTCATAGTCGTCCTCTTTCCAGCCTTGATTCTGTTGCTAGCTGTTATTCTGTCATCGGCGAGGTGCGGAGCATAGAAAATGCTGTAATATAGGACATGTGCAATAATAGATCACTAGATGAAATGCTGTGACCACGGACATGTAGAAAGAGCCATTAAGCCCCAGTGGTCCAGCTATATTCCAAGGGAAACATGTCCTAAGACTGCTGAAAACTTGTTGCTATAAGGAGAGTCGCTTCCAAACCCACGAATATTCCATCTCACTCGCCGTTCAATCTCTGCTCCCACATCACCCTCAAATCCTCCATCTGCCTCCAGCATTCCCTCCCAAGCTCCTCAAACCCCTCCCTATTTTCTCTAGTCACCTCCTTGATTCCCTTTCTTGTCCCTTTCCTCTTGCTCAACTCTTCCTCCCCCATCCTACCGCCTAGTCCCCAATCCTCGACCACCGTCCTCATCACCCTCTCATAACCCATAGCATCACACGCACTTCCCCACTTCCCCTTCCCCTCCCTCTGCTCAATGTCCTCGAGCTCCTCTTTCTCCGCCAGAGCAAGCCAGACTGGTGCAACAGCGCCCTTATAGGCGGATATTGTATGCCAGGGCGACCCGCACCAGCGCGCCATGTAGAAACACATTTCCATCAGGTAGTAGAGGATCAATGGGAGCGGTATGAAGGATGTGGCGCAGATCCCTGGGTGCGCAAGATAGATTTGGGGAGAGGAGGAAGTTGGAGGCTTGTATTGGTTGTCTGCGAGGGTGATGCGCTGAGAGGGGGTACTGGTTCCCGAACCTGATTGCTCATTGTCCAGAAGATTTATAGATTGCGAGCGAGGGGAAGAATATGCGGAAAGGTAGCGCTGGACGAATGGCTTTGTAGACGGGAGAGTTGACGTCAAGGCTAAGATGTCTGTAAGGCGTTTCGAGGACTCGTAAGCCTTTTCTGACTTGAGAGCTTGTATGTCGTCGCCGCTGAAATGCGAAGCTAGTGGCTCAATACTAGAGGTGAAGACAATGCGGCCTTGGTCTGGAGACATCGAGAGCAGTGGGATCAGTGAATGGCAGAGCAGGTAGTGACCAAAGACATTGGAAGTGAAGACCTGGCCCAGAGGTGGCTCGGACTTCGAGTTTTCATCTCCATCCTTGCAAGTGCTGGCAGGTGATGTCTGCGGCCTGGTAGTCGCACCGGTACTGGCAGTTTTATATGTAGGATATGTCACGGCGTTGATAAGGTCAGTCAAGACCATCCATATTGCCTTGCCCCAATTGATGCCCGTAAAACCACCGAAACCTGCATTACAGATGACCGCGTCGAGGTGTGGAAGATTCTTAAGTAGTCTGCTGGAGAGAGCCTGTACAGAACGGAGGGAGGTCAGGTCGAGCTGCTCTGGTTGAAGATCTATGCGATGCTTCAGTGGTGTGTCGAGTTGCTCCGATTGACGTTCGAGATGCTGTTCGAGCCGTCGGACGGCATCATTGCTCTTACTGGAGCCTCGGGTGGTGAGGACCAGTGTGAGACATTGAAAGGAGGAGCGCGTAGTAACGAATTCGTCGATTAACCTGCAGCATATGGCAAAGCCAAGGCCGCTAAAGCGGTCAGCACCCTTCTGGAATATCGATTGTCTTTCTTACCCATTCGCACCTGTAACAAGCACGTAGCTGTGCTGTTCATTGTCCTGGGGATGAAGAGCCTCGTCTTTCTCCGTCATTGTTTGGATGATGGAATGTTCAACTTTCCGCATCCGGGATCTTGACGCCCAGCCCTCAAGACGTATTACGCTAGGTTTTGTATACATTCCTTTGAGCTGTGAACTGCAAGTTAGAAATGAGAATTTCTGTCTCTGTCATGGCTTTCTGTGCCCAAGACATTTGCATGACATCTTTAAGTCCGTTCTTCGCGTGCAAGAGCTCGAGTCTATTCAAGATATCATTCTTTGCTTATACTGCTCCTAATATTATCCATCACCGAATGCGATACTAGTTTTCTTTTGTCGGGACTCGGATGGAAACGTGGGGATGATACTGCTAATTCTTTGTCTTGCCACGCTTCCTCTCATCCTCGTTTGCTGTATAGAGTAATATTCCCATTCCAGTCTCCGAGGCATTAGCTGCTCATACTACATTCGAACCATGATGAAGATGTTGGAATTATTAGTGACGTTTGCTACCTTCGCGGCAACGGCCCTTTCGCAGACGACGCAGGAAGCCTCGCAAGGAGCGCCATCATCCTCGGTGAATTTGAACTCATTGCCTGCATGTGCTGTAAGTTCAGAACCTCAACCGTAGCAGGTCTGGGCTAAACAGTGTGTATTAAACCTGCCTAGGCAACTCAACAACCCAACAGGGTAGCTGTACGAGCGTGGACATCAAATGTCTTTGTGGAAATGAGGCATATGTCAACACCCTTGCATGTTGCCTTGCCACGACATGCAATGCAGGTGACCAACAGAGTATGTGGTATCACAGAACTCTGCACTGTCTACCTTCACTAACCCCTGAATAGCGGCCGGAGACTTCAATACCAATCTATGTGCAAGCGTCAACGTTACCCTGCCGAATTATCTTGGCTGCCCAGAAGCTACGACCATCAACAATGTAAAGACGACAGTGCAGGCACAAATCGACTTGGGAAGCTATGCCGCATCATCTTCAACGTTGGTAAAAAGCAAATACTCGGCGAGTGGAGCAACGACTGGGGCCGCAGCAGTCGCAGAAACACTTGAGCCAGGGTATTCTCTAGCAAGTACGGGACCCGTGGCTACATTCACAGGTGGCAAGATCTTCACTGGAACATGTGTGACGGCACAATATGCCACTATTACTATGCCTGCTGGTGGGATATTGGAGTATCCATGGGTCGGATGCTCGTACGAGGATCCTGGCTGCTGTCCATTTGATGTCAACGTCGGTGGCCAGCTGAGTATCTGTCCTGCCGACTACACCACTACAAGCGGTGCCTGTTGTCCTTCGTGAGTCTGCAATTCCCATCTAAAACTCCTTCTAATCAACGTAAACAGCGGATGGTCTGTCTACAGCACCGCCCTCGCGGGCGAAACACCCTGCTACTCATCCGCCAACTTCGCCTTCCCACCGCCCACAATAACCAGCAGCAAAGGCGGCCCCTCCATCAGCGTAATAAGCACCCAGCAATTCACGCTCCGCTACCCCCTCACACCCGCCAAATCCGGCCTGTCAAAAGGCGCAACCGCCGGTACCGCCGTCGGCGTTGCAGCGGGGGTTACATTCATCATTGTAGCCCTAGTCCTCCTCATTCGCAAACGCACCGCCAAATCTCGCGCCTCGCACAAAGCCGCAGCCAACGAGCCTATCGAAATGGCAGCCGATGCAGTTCCCAGTGACCAAAAGCTGAAAAACGTCAGCGAGCTCGATCCTAGCAGCCCAGCCAAAACTACAAAGCCCACAGAGCGCGGCAGCTTCGGATCGGCCTCTGGGTTGGGGCTATCAGAAGCCGATGGAACTACCTAGCGCTCTGCCGGTGGAGATGGCTGGTAGTACATTCTTGAATGAGCATCATCCCGCTGGATCATTCACCGCTGTCAATGAAACTGTGGGAAAGCACAATTACGTAAGGGATTCGCATTACTCGCAGCCCGACGAAGCGACTCCGGCTTATACCCCAGCAGCTGCGAGTATGTTGGCGCCAGAATCAGCGGTACCTGTGAGCCCTTATAGAGGGACCAGTAAGGAGGGTGAGACGGCAGAAGCAGACTCGCCAGTCAGTCCGGAGACGAGCCTGAAGAAGAATGAGTTTTAGAGGGATAATGGGCGAAGTGAACTTTTGTTTGTATTGTATTGGGTCGTACTGAAATAGGTTCGCGGTCTTGCTACTTGATAGTAATAGGAAAACAATCTCACTAGGAGGAGCCATGTCAGGAGCTTTCTCTACTGAAGGTGATTCTCCTGCTAATGCTCCCCATTGAACTTGTCTCGCGCGCATAAGTGAATGGAAGGTAAGCTACGAGAGTATCATAAGGTGGACATGGGCAGCGAGGACTTCTGCCGTTTCGAGCTCAACTCTACTGGGAATGATCGTGATAGTGTAGAAGTTCGTCATTTTTTGGGATTGTTATCATTCCGACGTCACCAAGCATGGCTTGTACTCAATCCTCGTCTTCAAAAATAATGCTTTGTCTTTGTAAATCGCTCCAGATTCGTGTATTATCACCATCTATGTACGACCAAACGCAACCTATATATCCCCCAAAAAGCATGGAAAGCGGGTGGGTAGTCCACCACTGGGTATCTCTAAAAGAATTTGTGTGTGTACTGAACCTCCATATATCATCACCTTGAATCATGTTTCCCTTTCTTGTTTCGTCATTCAAACTAATAAATATACGAATATTAGATCCTCCCACCTTCGATGACGCTGCGCTCTAAAATCTCAACCTCCCCTGTCCCCTCTAATATTCTTGTTTTTTCGATGAACCATTTGCCGCCTTCTTCTCGGTAGCTCACGCTCTCTGCTCCGCTGCTATTCCGCCTGTGGCCAGGGGTCCATGGTGTGTTCGTTGAGCTCATCTTCACTGGTGAGGTATCAGTCGGCGGACGTGGCGGTGGACGTGGCGGTGGGCCCATAGGCTGCATCATGAGGCCAGGCTGAGAGGAGGAGAGCGTAATTGTTGGATCGTCAACAACAAGGGACGCGTCACTATCATTAGACGAAATAAACTCGTTGCTGCTAGCATAGCTGTGGAATGAAGCTCCCATGTTTTGGGTTACAGGGCTAACAATGCTGCTGTTGCTATCCGTCGCCTGCATCATAGGCGCATTTATCATCCCAGGCGGTTGGTACGTTATTGGCGATCCACTGTTCTGGCTATTGGAATTGCTGTGCAGGCTGGCATTGCTGCCGCCCCACGCACCGCGACGGAGCTTTCTCAGGGCTTCCATAGACATTTCCTCTCCTTCTTGGACACGCATCAAATCCACAAGCTGTGGGTTTGATTGATATTGAGCCGATAGAGGGTAGCCGTGCATTGCCAGCGATATCATAGAATTGCGGTTGCTCCATTCACTCCGCTCAGTAATCGGTGTGAGACTCGGCTCCAGGAAATTGTCGCGTCCACTATTCATCCTATGGATCCCCTCTATGGCTCGAGGGCCGAAGTAGCCTCCATTGACGTACTCTGACTCGCTAGAGCCCGACGCGCGAGCAAAAAAGCCAAACTCCTGGCCGTAAAATCCGTCGTCATCGTTCTCCAGTGCTTCCGCATTAGCAGCTGCAATGATGGGGTCGTCGTCCTCGGCTTCAGTGAAAGCGATGTGTGCGTCATCGAATGCAAAATCAGCACTATCGCTACCCATACCAGTGTTTAAAAGGCCATTGATATGCTCTAATTGGTTGACAGAAAGACCTAAGTTGCGCGAGGGGTCATTCATATCGTACGGTTCATGGGCACTGCTCTGGCTGTACGACCGATTGAACTTCCCATCAAGAGCGGCTTGATTGGCTGCAAAGGCTAGCTTATCGTGGAGGCCGAGATTATTCTGTGTCAGGCCGGCGGGGTGATTGAGGGAGGCAGCACGTGCAGGCTGGTTAAGATCTGTGATGGAATCTCTCATTTCAGCCATTCCAGCATCGTCGTCCTCCAAGGCTTCCGGCGACGAAGAGGCAATATCCTGCCTATGTTGCGCAGCCACGCTCCGAGCGTCCTGTCGAATACTTAAATCCTGGCTACTGCCATAGTGGTATGGCTTCTGAGCCTCCGACAATGGCTTCAAGTCTCTCAGTTGCAAGCCATAGACTCTGCTCGTATCATCGTCGAACACCGATTCGTCGAAGGGTTGAAGTTCTTCATCAAAATCATCGATCATCCCGTCGTCGAAATACATGTCATCATCCTCATAATCATAACGCCGTGGAAGACCTGCCAGATTGGTTTCGGACGCGGCCTCCGGTTGCAGCGGCTGGGTTTGAAGGTTACAATCAGTACTCGGACCAGGCGTAGACTTCGGACGTAGAATGTCCTCCTTCGGCGGTTGACTTCGTTGAAGCTGCAGCTGAGGTAGAATCGGTGACATCTTCGGGACTGCGAAGCCGGCAGAGTGGCTTTGGCCGTCCCTTGGTGTTCCTGGCGACGTGAGACCTGTGCTCACTTGGCTTGCAGCGCTCTCGAAAGACGATTTATTTGGTGATATAAAACTGAGATTCTCCGTTCTCTGCCGCAGGGCAGGCATTGCCAGGTCATCATCATCGGCGTTCACGCCAGGAATCCTTTCTTCGAAGTCTCCATCTTCATCATCCAAGTCATAATCAGCGCACGCATCATCATCGTCCATATCATTATCGTCAGACAAAACACTTTCGCGCTCCTTCTTCTTGGCATGCTGACGGTGTTTATCCTCCAACAATTTTTCCTGAGCCACTGAGCCTACACCCACGAGATCAAAGCTAAAGCGAGAAGCATTGCTCTTGTAGCGCTGTGGTGACCCTGGAGTCTGGAAGGAGGGTTCGTTGATCGACGTTGCACGAGAACGAGTGCTTGGGGGCGAATTCGGTGGAGACGACTTTGCGGATTTCTGGTGTGGAAGAGGAGGCTCTATCAAGACTTCAAGTGACCCTTTTGGAGGAGGAGTAGAGTTCTTGCCAATAGCGTCGATATTGTTCGAGAGATTGGAGGGCAATTTCCGAGCAAATGCTGGCAGAGATGCGGGATCTGGACCAGTTTTCGAGCCTTGAAGAGAAAGCTGATACATGAACGCTGAAGATTTTCGTTTGGCAGGGCTGTCCATATCCTCTGACCATGGTTCAACATTGTCATCAAAGTTCTCCTTGAACACAGGAGTGTGCTGTCTTTCAGTAGTACTTGGGCTCTCATCCTCTTGATTTGATGACGGTCTCTTCTGGTTTGTTTCTGACGACTCGCTTCCTTCCCTATTTTGCCTTGTTGCTCGTACGTTCGCCTCGTCCGCGAAAGGTGGCCGCGCTAGCCGTGGCGCACTGAAATCATGAACCACCTTCCCCCAAATCCTCGGGTCATAGTCATCGGGAAGCCGCAGTCCGGGAGCACTCTGGTCCTGCGAGTATGCTTGCTCCACGGCTTGAGACGACCTCCTTCTAGCTAGCAGAGCCATAGGATTTAGAAGATTGAGCTTGGTCTTGCCGTGGCTCTTGTGGCCTGTAGCTGGAGGCCCTGGTTGAGATAACCTGACAGGATGTGGTGGAGCCTGCCTTTGTGGTTGTGGGGGATGCTGTGAATGAGCTAGAGGCTGGGAATGGAATGGTTTGGATGGTGGTAGGGGAGGCTGGAACTTGGGTTGCTGTATAGATTGAGAACTCTCATTGTGACTTCCCAGACTCTGTCGCCGCGAAGGTTCAGAATATGCCCGCATATCTTCATAGGCTCGATCTATCGGACGTTTCCGTCTGCTGGTTGTTGGCCGAGGTCGTTCTGGAGATGTAGATAGCATCGGCGTAATTAGCTCCCCGATGTTCCATTTAGGATCTTCTTTCACAGGCCCAGCTGGACGATTGCTATTATTGGGTGCGAGTCCTGAAAGGACTGGTCGAGCCTCTCGACGAAAACGCTCTGGCACGTCAGCCGATATCGAGCCCTCCTCTCTACCTCCTGAAATTTCATCATCTCTTTCGTATGCATTATCTCCAGAAGTAACGCGTAGAATTGGTGGTAAAATAGGAGGATCCGGCGAGACAGGTGAGGGTTCATGGTTACTGAAGGATTGAGAGCTTCTTGCAGGGGGGAACTCGGAATTGAAGCCAAGACGATATATCGAGGTCTCATGATAGTATCGTGACGAGGTAGCTGGCGGAGGAGCTGTAGTAGGAGGTACAGCTGACCGTCTGTTACCCGGGCGTATGCCGTGGAGGTAAGAAAACATGGTGTAAGCAGCCACTCGGGCAAGCAGATCTATGTGTCTCTCATCAATGATTTAGAGAACTATCGCTTGGATTTAAACCGTGTGAGTCTCTCTTTGCCCCTTGGTATAACTACAATGACAAATGTAAGCTGGGAGTGGTGGGAGATAGTGACATTGGCACTAAAAGCGGCGATCCGAGCCGTAGCTCCTCGAGATAAATCGACATCTAGCACACTCTCACATTCACCTGATTATCACCTTACGGAATATGCCCAATTTGAACGATCTTTTGACGTTGTACAGCTCTAGCCATGCCCCTTGCCTTGATCTGGCCATCTCGCACCCTGCAATGTATCAAGAAAAGAAGGAAAATCCTGCACAGTCCGCCTTCCAAATTTGAACAGCTACCCTTGAAGGTCTTACAGGATATGGCAAGCTTTATGGGTCCCGACCTCAAAGCATGCTTCATTCTTTGCAATAAACGTCTGCTAAATGTAGTGGGTGACCAGAGCTGGCTGACCTGCAGGGTAAACACCAGGAATGGAGAGGCAGATTCTCAATTACACTGCAGAGGGGCCTTGGCAAGTGGCTGTACTACCATTGCAAGAAGCTCCATTCCTTCAATCTCAAGAGGAAAAGGTCCACGAAATGGAGATTATCCGGCAAATATTCCTTGTACGTAAGCCGATGGTGTTACGTTCTTTGGCCTACAACATGGTCTACGATTTTTATATGGCCGTATGATCATGAAACTCCACTGGGTGGGCGTCTAGGAGAACAACTATCTGTGCTCGATGCCTAATGCTCAGCAATACCGGTCCGTCACTAGATCGCTACGTTGCTACACATTGCGCGCATCGCAAACAATAACCTAACGTTCAAAGTGCAATATCAAATCCTGCTACAGGCAGGTCAAGTCTTTCAAGACGTGAAGCTTCTGGTGGGAGGAGTCTGTCCCCTTTTAAAATCCACTCGTAACAAGCACGATCTGTTCTACATAATCAACTGCCAATTGACTCATGTAGCAGACCTAGGCCAGTGGACCCATTGTCAAGGGTTGAAGCAATGCATGCTCTGTAGGACTAGATTTGCGGTGACCCGTCAAGAGATCAATGATTCGACAAACAGCAGAGCGCTCGAAATTACGGCTTGGAAGAATTTAGGCCCTTTCAATGCATCATTCGAGATTCTGTGGCGAAGTCAAATCTGGCCTACATTTAGCATTCTTTCCAGGTCCGATGATCTACTTATTTTAAACCCGGGGAGCATTCGGCGAACATGCGCAACCCGAAGATCCATGATTGTTCAAATGAATTACCATTGGACTCAGTCAATTAACAAGTGCGCTCGCACGGTTAAAAGTCAAACAGACCTAGTCTCATTAAGAATCTCGCTCTGTCAATCTTCCACCATCAACTACAATAAGATGTCGAATAGAAATGGTCTCAGTCTGAATCTCGCTCTATCGATTTCCTACCATTCACTACGATGAGCTGTCGGACCACCTCAATCTTGCCGCTGTTCGGTCCTAATATCATGGTACGAATACCAGGTGCCAAGGGCTAATTGCACTTGCATAACAGTACATGAAAGATTCTGTTAAGCAGCCTTCACCCACCTTCGTCACGCGATCCCCTCGCTGCACTTTTCTTTTATCGTTCCGCTTCTTCGTTTGATGAGTTGTCTACCTAGTACTTCAACAAAATCTATCGCTCGACTCCTCCAAAATCAAGACGCGAAACCCTTTCTATGACCTCTAGAGCTACCTCTTCCCCTCAAAGCTATAACTCTTTGCTTGGAAAAGGTGCCGCCTCGTGCTGCCAATGGAAATTTTAGAGATCGAGCAACGGGGATCACGAGGCCTTGAAGATCTTTTTGGCATATGTCTCGAAAGTCTGCCGAGCCGTAGCTTATAAGCACGACCTTCACGACCGTCTTCAGACCTCGTTCAGAGGTTTTCTCGAAGACGTCCAGAAATGCTAATGGCCAGGAGAACGCCTGCTGAGCATTCTTATAAAGTGAACTTACAGCCTCGACGTCAATCACGATGTAAATCTGCGGAAGCCCCACAAGAACCGAGCTCAAAAGGTCGAGCCACTCGCCCTCAGTTTGAGCGTTTGTAAATTGAGTGCAGCTGAGCGCCAGAGATCTTCGGTCTCGCAGGGTACTGCTGAGGCGCAATATCTGACAAGTTGTATCCTTCAACAGGTCAATCTCAGACGGTGCTTCTACGTTATTCTGCTCGATCGTTGTCAAAGCCCAGGCTACCGGAACCTTCGAATTGTGAAGCAGGTCAGTGATATCTACACAGAAGCCTCTGACCTTAAGGTGGTTGGTGTAGCTGCCCTTGACTATGACTAATGCAGAAGCTTGCTCGGACTTCTAATCCTGAAATTGCCGCCTAAGCCAGAAAGGTTGTAGAGTCGAACCTTTTCTGCAATTCCGCCCGTTCCTCGTCATTGCACAACATTGAAGGGCTTTGTAAGGGTCCAACTTGCATCCGCTTGACGTGTATTCTATCATCTTGGAAAGCTGGATTTCTGAAAGTCGTTGGTTGGTGTCGAGGTGAGGACCTGGATTTACATTCTGCGATGCTAGAGGTAACCGTAAGTATCTTCGCCCCGCGCCTGAGCTTGGCCATCGACTCAGTGATCACTATTAATCGGATCTCAAATAGGACAGCGTCTGATTCTTGCAGCTTTTTGGCCATCTCTTGAAGTTCGAGATGAATATCTCTTTGTTCCGCCCGAGCGCCGACAGCGGCTAAGCTCTACGAGGACTGCGTACAAATTTCGATGTCTTTCATGATATCTGCATATCGAGGTTCCACAGGCCGCGTAAAGGCATGCAGAAAGTGGAGTGGTTTCGATTCCTGATACCATCCTCTCGCACGTATCAAGAAGCGTACCATATGTACGTAAATCTCAGCAACCGCTAGCCTCAAATTCATGGTAGGGTAGAGCACCACGGTGAATTGAATCCTAGCAAAGAATCTACAATTTGACAGAGGTCTTTTGCAAGTGCTTTGATCATTGTCTCGTAACTCACGACCAGCTGGACTGCTTTAGTACAAAGCGCCGCAAGTGCTTGCCTATTAGCTTACCACGAACAACCATTTCATAGTACCCCATACAGGGACACATATTCCGGATGTTGCTGAACCAATACGTCCATGATGTTTCCATAGTATTGGACTCGGCCTGAGACCCCGGAAAGCCATATCCTGGCCTTGCTACATTGGTGCGTTGTATCATATCCGGACTTTGCAGTCGCTACCGCGTTTTGCATGGCTTATATGCAATTCGCCTGGCGAGCAGCGGCAATTTTCCATGTATCGTTCGTCAGATGGGAACCAAATATTTCGACAGCGTCTGTGAATGCTTCGTGGGCTGGTTCGAGGCACCTGCCAATTGGTATGGGTCAGCGCTTGCTGAGTAATCGAAATGTGATATTAACCTTCATGAGACTTACATGCTGTGTCTGTCCGCTTGATACCATTCTGACGGAGACCCCATTGTCATATCTATTACGTGAAGGAGAGGATAGGGAAGTAAATCGGTAGGGCCAATGTCCTGTTGGATTTCCGAGGTGGACAGCCCGAGGGGCTATGATGACGCTGCCTCATGCGGCTGAGCGTATCTATGCACGTCCAATGCATCTCGCAGGAAAACACTAGCTCAAGATTGCTGCTAAGTTACTTTAGCCTGCTTTTCAACGATAAGGTCTAATGTGGACAGAAACTAAGTCGCAAACGGCGCCTCGCCGCTGCCAAGGTACAGAATCAAAACTTTGTTGCTCCTGGTGGCAACTGTGTGATGGGACCCAATCATTGAAGGGCATGCAAAAATAACCGAGAGATAGACAAGAGTAGCTGTAAGCACTGCATTCAGAATGGCCCCCGTACGCCCATTTCGTCTCCTCGAATCCAGGTTCTGCTGGGGAAACCGATTACGGGGATTCCACCCCAAGACCCAGGGCCGGACGTCAGATATTCCGAGGCCTCGTCAACAGGGTCAGAAAGCGCGGCTCGTGGGGCTATTCGTACAGGTGACACTTTTGGTTTCGACAATGTTTCGAAATCAAGATCAGCACCAAGAAAGCCCAGGGCGCCCTCAGAGTACGACAACCCTCCCGAGTTCCCTCCCAAGGATGAGGACCATGTCAACTCAGCGGAACAGCCCTTGTAACACCCAACAATCTCGTGCGACCAAATTTCGAAAACGCAAGTCATTGAAGATCGATTGGCCGCACTTGCTCAAGAGAGAAACGCGCTAACTTCTGGTCGTGCTACAGCCGAGGCTGATGATGAAGTTTATGGTTTCAAGGCTAGGCCTCGAACATTTGAAGCTTTGGTCAATCCCTCGGGCTCGACTGTTGCGACAAGCGAGACGGACACAGATCCGGAGAGTGGCAGCCGGAAACTTTTCAGGACTAGAAAATTAAAGGGACATCCTACACCTGGAGAAAGAGAGTTGTACCATTGCAGTCACAAGACGAGACCTTGTAGGACCAGTTATGGGAACTACCCAGCAGCTCATGCAACGAGAAGATCGACGAGTAGGGACATGTGGGATCAGTCAGCTTCTTGAGGCTGAAAATGCCGGTTTAAAGAAGGCCGTATTTGCCAAGAAGGTAAAGACGGCGGACCTACGCTACACTTGGAAGACACTCTACTATGTAGGAGAGCACATGTATCTGGAAGCACCCCCAATGGAAGAAGGGGAAGAAAGGGCCAGTCCCCCACCCCGAAATGTCACTGCAAAATGAGCAGACATACCTGGAGCAGCACCCCGGAATTGCATTGGTATATTATAAAGACTACGCTCCCCAACCACAGGCCTATTTGAGTCAGGTAACCACACAAAATGGTGTCTTCCGCTGGTGAACCGTTGGTGCTGATCTCGGAGCATGCCTCAACGGCGGGACAAAAGTTACAGCAAAGTGTTGCTGGTTTTGCCAGCCGTTACCCAGATTGGGATCCGAAGGAGAGCATCTCAGCACCCTATATGTTCATTTATTACAGTTTGCCTAGTCTTGAACTTACATCGCGTCACTGTCCTGCAATTGAGACGGAATTGTTGAAACAGCTGGTCGATAGCGTCCTGGCCAATTATGATGAAGAGTTCCATGAGGCAAAGTCCTGTAAGGCCAGAACTGTGGTGTCGAGGAAGACGATGAAATACTTGATACGTCCAGGCGGTTTCTTGGTCCAATATTCAGGAACTTCAACTCCGGGAATATGGCGGCATCTTGGGCTACCGAGTCGGCCGCCACAACACGCGATAGCAGCAAATTGGCGCTCAATCTGGACACCCACGTCCCAAGTGAGGATGATGCACAACCAGGTGAAAATGAACCCCAACAAGACGAGCGACCCTCCGAAGACAATACAGCTATTCAGCGTCTGATTCAAGAGACCTACACCTGGAAGGTAGAGGCTTGGAGTTGAATCTATGATGGTTCCTTCAAGAAGCAAAAGTCAGACCTTTCCGTCCGGCTTAGTGTCACTTATAAGGATGGTGAAGCCAAGATAAGTAGCTTGAATCTGACCCCTTTGCGATTTGCTACCGATGACTTGCAAGCGAAGCTTGAGGCAAGACGCCGCACGTTCTGGAAATGCCGCTACAAGAACTGCGTTTCCTACCAAGAGGATGAACAAGGTGCCCTGACTAGCGTATGTGGTTGAGTCTTAATCGATCTTCAACACGAATGGTCGGGCTAATGCACACCCAGATTGGTGAAAGGTACATGATTGACATACAAACATACAAGACACTTCATTCATCACCTTCTTTCACATAGGAACGTGTTCTTCGCCCAGATATATCACCCGAAGCGATGACCAAAGACAAGCCTCCCATGGGAGGATCTTTATACCTATGTCCACCACTCATCACAGGTTACAACTTGCGTCTGAAGAAATGGGTAAGCACGACTTTGTCCCTTGCTTTGATGGCTTGTATCCTGATCTTTCAATTGCAGTAGGTCTGGACGTTGACCGAATAGCTGACATTGAGTGGAATAAGCAAAACTTTGGAAGCCTCGTCGTGAACACAAAAACCAAAGAGCTTGTTAAGGCACTCGTCGCCAACCGACTCACAGCAGAGAAATCGACGGATCTCATCCAGGGGAAGGGCAATGGTCTGACAATTCTACTACATGGCGGCCTGGCACTGGCAAGACATTCACAGCCGAGGGAGTAGCAGAGATCGCTGAGAAGCCATTGTATCGGGTGACGTGCGGGATATTGGAACGAAGCCTGAGGATGTAGAGAAATATCTGGAATCTGTCCTCTATCTGGGTAAAATCTGGGACTGCGGTACGCTTACACTTATTGATTGATCAGCTAAGACTAGTACCAAAAAATCGTGCTCCTTGATGAAGCTGATGGTCTTCCTAGAAGAGCGTGGACTAGGGGACCTACAACCAAACACTCTCGTCTCCGTATCCCTACGTTTCCTAGAGTACAACGTCGGCATCCTAATCCTCACCTACAATCGGGTCGGCACATCGACGAAGCCTTCAAAGCCCGTATACAACTCACCCTATATTACAAGAACCTCGATACTTTCCAACAGAAAAAGATCTGGCGCAATTTCCTTACCCGTATCAAAGAATTGTACGAAAACGACATCGATTACGATGACATTAATAGGCTAGTCAGCGAGGCTCAGAATCTGTGACGATCTAGCAGTTACGGCGAGGATACAAATGAATGAATGGTCTAATACTGATCAACGAGCCGTGGACCCAAAGACATATCCTCTCATAATCCATGCATGATCCATAATCGTATTCTTCATCCCATCTAGTCCAGTCCACAACACCTTGCTCAAAGTCACCCTCATGTCATCCCAGTGCCCAGAACTACCAAAAGCCCACCTCGCTCAGCGCTTCTCATCTACACTCCGCTCCAAATGATCTGCCACGCTGCTCTGCTGCGCCTCCTCATATCCAGGTGGCGGCTCATCAGGTAGAGGACCTGGTCTCGCAGGCTCCTCTCCAGCCAACCCCACAACCCCATTATTCGCCGGCGGCGCCGGTCTCGGTCTCCGCGTCCCATTCGGCGCAATGGGCGTCGGTCTCTGCACCTGCACTGGTGCCGCCCTTCCACCCGCCGCCTCCTCATACGCAGGTAATTGCTCTAGATCCACCTCTACTGCACCATTGCCAACCGGTCTGCCACTCTCTCTCGCGACATCCAAAGCCTGGCTTAGCGTCTCTTTTATACGTTCGTAGGTAGATGAGAAATCGAAGGCGCCGCCGTCTTTGAATGTGAGCTTTAGCTGCACGAGGGTGTGATGGGGTGCTATGCCGCCGCCTGGGACGGGTATGAGGACCCCTTCCCAGAAGTTGGGACCGAAGAAGGGGGCAGAGGCGTGGGTATCTTGGAGATTGAGGAGGGGGGCGGAGAGGGATTGGAGGGCGGGTGTGGGGGTGGTGGGGAGGTAGATCAGCTGTAGAAGAGCGCGTTAGCTGGGGTCGTGAGAAGGAGAGTGAGGGGAGGGGACTTACTCTCTGGTTTGTGATGATGGCTTTGCCGTCGCTGCACTTGATTGAGAGAGGTTCCTTGCCGGGGTAGGAGTTCGGCGTCTGCAGGGCAAGGGATGTGCGGGGAGGAGAAGTGAAAAGGAGCTTTTCTCGAGGGAGGCGGACGAAGGACTGCGGGCCATCGAGCATGACCCAATTTATAGACATGGTGTATTGTTCTCTAGGTTCGGTGGGCAGCCTTGGTGCAGTAGAGGTTGACTTTGTAGCTGTTGCGGCGGCTTCCGTGGTCTTGGTATCTAAAGTATAGAATCTTGGATTTCTACCTATTATTTTCTGTTGGTCGTGTATCCGTAAGTTAAGGCCTGAAGCACGAGAAACGAAGCTGTCGCGGCTCTGCGCAGATCACGCGGCAGATGACGATTTGGTGGCGAACAACTCTTTGGGTTCGCCCTTCAATTTACTTTATACCCAAGACATCGCTCGAAAGACGTAATCTCTATTCTTCGGATGACTCCGTCAGTACGCTTAGTGCTTAAGATACCACTCGAAGGATATATTAATCACTCTTCGGGGTTGTTCTTTAGCACATTTATTGCTCAAGACACCACTCGAGAGACCTGCTATACTCGGAGACTCTACAACTCTTCGGAGTCATGCTTCAGTACGCCTGTCGCGCGTGAGCTCAAGGTTTCGAGGAAGAAATCGATCTGTATTCGTATCATCTGATACCAATCTTGTAGATTTCGAATAATTCAAGCTGAGATGCGGCATGTTTATTTTATCTTGACTAACACATCTATGGGAACAGGACGATCAATGACGGCCCATTCTGGCTCATAGCTTACATAGTGTGGCAAGACACTGTAATCTTGGGCGACTTCCTTCGACCAAGAGCCGGGAGTAAGCAATAGCACGATTATAGACAGTGGCACCAAATGCCTTTCGCGCTTGCACCGAGATAGCAAGCTCTTCTGTAGTAAGCGATACAGTGGTAGCCATAGTAGCCGTAGAGGATGCTTATGCACGTTAGAAATAGATTTCCGGACTGAAGATAGGAAAAGGGAGGTTGCAAGAATTCTTACGCGGTGTTATGAATTTCCGGTCGCGAGAAAACTCCCTTAGTCATGACTTGCAGTGAATTACAAGACCCTGACAAAACATGTCAAACTTCTTGGCACGATATTCGTCATTATGAGCGCTTATAGGATATTTCTTCTGCGTTTCAGGACTCCTGTACCGCGGGTTGCGGGCTTTGTAGCCCTCGCAGATGTCACTGACTCTGGCGCCAGGCCTGGGTATAATATCATGAAGGGTCCAAACTTAAGAAAAATTAAGCAGTCTCATCGGTATGAGCGGTGGTATGACCACCTCTCATCCCATCCTTCAATCATGCCCTCAACATTAACCCTAACCCTAACATCGCGCTGCTTCAAAAGATGGACTGGTCCCTCGTCGTGCTCATACATAGGCAAGGACCCAACATCGCCTTGCGGATTCCATCGCTGCTCCATGAAATCATGAATGTAATGTTTGGGATACGACATGTTTGCTTTTGCAGCCGAACTGTGTTCGAATACTGGATCTTGGTGTTTGTCCATGATGGATACCATATCCACTTGAATGACGGTGCTTTCAATACCAGCGAACAAACTCGGCGAACACTGGGATGGTCTGGAGAGAGAATAGACGGGAGAGCCACGGTTCCTCTGTCGCCTGCTGCCCATATCAAGGAAAACATTCCAACCACGCCGGCTGTGCTTGGCTTCGTAGTGGTAGCCGCAACAGCCAAGTTGTTGCTTGGAATTGTTCCGCTTGGGGAGATTGTGTCTGGCTGAGGAACAAGGGTCAAGATCCGCTGCGTGATATAATTGACCACCTGGCAAACGCAAGTCAAATATCTTGATGATGGAATGACGGCCCCCACCAGCAACAAATCGCTCGCTACCAATTGGAAGAAGAGAATAAACAGGCGAGAAGGTGTCGACAGGATCTCGGAAGATAGCGACTGTGGCTTCTGGGGACCGAACGTCGTGAAGGCTGGAGACTTTAGCAAATACAATCCTATCTTTGAAGACAAAAGATTATTGTGGAGACGTACCGGACTGATCCATCATAGGCCCCACTCAAAAATACATTGCCTTCTGCTCCTCCAGCTAAAGCAGCTGTAGGTATTGGCGCCACGGAGTAAGCGGAAGTGGCACTGGAATCATTGGCGACGTTAGTGTCCAATCGAGCGTGAGCACCAGGGTCATTAAACCCCATTGTAAGCATGTTCTCTCTTGTCAGCTCACCACGGCCAATGTTATACACAATGACGGGCTCTTTGGCTGCTCCATATCCCACTGCCAATCGGTCATTGCTTAAGAATCGAGATGACCATGTCCTTCCTGATGGTGCAGATATCTCTGCAACTGGTGAATTGTCCGAGACTTGAGGAGAAAGACGATAGAGAACAACAGCAGAGTCAGAGAGGCAAGCCGCAAGCAGGGTCTTCTTGTCCACACTTGTGGTTGCTGACCTCACCGGCCGTCCTTTAGTCGCATAAGTAGACTTGACTTGTCCTTGTGAAGAGTCTTTGGATAAGCTAACGCAAGCAAGGCCTCCACTTGCCCTGCCAACGATCACTAACTCGGGGTCATCTAAGCCTTGCTGAGGGAGCAGATTTACAGAAGTAACATCATCTCGCCCTTCCAGAACTCCCTTCGAATGATATTTCATCCATTGATATTCATGTCGGTGTACGTCAAATTTGCTAGTGTTGCTGTGCTCAGAAGCTTCCCAATCATCTTTCGCTTTGCTTCCCATCGTCTTGACTCGCACAATCAAGTCGGCACCTGCTGCCCACCCCACCACCTCTTTTCTCGATGTCCACCTATCCGCATACCATGCTTCATAGCTGTCGATATTCGGTACAAAACCCATAGTCTGCACTTGGCGTGAGTTCTGTATACGACCTCTTCGCCTCCTGCCATCCTCATTCGCGTCATGACCAGGGTTTATTCTCCTCGCAATGAAAGCCTTCCGGTCCCAATTGCGTGACAAAGTTGTCACCCCGTGCGTAGCATCCCTCCAGAATGATCGTCCATACACAGCCGGAAATTCTACGTAAGAGAAATGAGTCTGTGCGAATATACGGAAGCCGTCGTTTTCAATGACAGTATGGAACTTTCTGCAAGTTAGGGATAGCTGAGATAATGCTCTTGCTGTCTCGATGTGCTTCACGATCTGTACTAGAATCTCCGGAGGTAGTGTGTTCAGTGCAGCCTTCGGCCGACTCTCTCTGTTAGCCATTAAATGCTGGCACATACGCAAAAATGATAAGTACTTTAGGCATTGTGACGCAGCGTGAAGTGAGCAGGACTAGGAGAAAAATATTGCCGCGTTTGCCGCTCGCCTCCCATAGGGCTAGCCGAAGGTTTGGACCTGGATCTTTTGCACCGTTGGGCTTCACTGCTACTTGAAAGCGACAATGCATCATGCCCATGAAAATTGGTTGGAAAAGGGTACGCGACCATCCAAGATTCTCTTTACTCGTGGTGTACACGGGTTGGAAATTGCTATTACTGTGCCTAGCCTTTGCTAGCCCTGGCCTCGGATACGACACTTCAACAACATTACTGCATCATGAGCCGGAAATTTCTGAGATCAGTCCTAGATCAAGATGGACGCGACTAGTTCCTGGCGTGGGCAAATTGGTCAGATGGGATGCCGTATACTATACCCAGATCGGACAGCGTGGTTATCTCTGGGAGCAGGAATGGGCTTTTGGCTGGGGGTTCACCAAGTCGCTGGCGGCAATTGGCAGAGGTAGATATTAGATGTATTTTGTATGTTGAAGTTCTACTAACACGTCTAGCCATCGGTTCTCTGAGATATGCTGAGGTTTCTGGTCAAGAAGCTTTGGCCGGAATAGTCATATCTCATACTGCTCATCTCCTTTCTGTTCTGATACTATATGAGCTCACACTGGCTGTATTTCCAAGAGTCGCGTGGAAAAAGCGCTCAAAAACTGCTCTATTAGCTGCTACGCTCCACATCATCTCGCCCGCAGGGATTTTCCTGTCTGCGCCTTACGCAGAGAGCTCATTCTCACTGTTGAATTTCGCGGGATTCTATCTCTATGCGTATGGCTCAACGGAGCCACCGAAAAGGTCGCGGCTGCTGCAAGACTGCTTCGTCATGTCCTCCGGAGCTATTTTCGGCATAGCTACCACCTTCCGCGGCAATGGACTGTTCAGTGGTTTAATTCTTGTCTGGGATGCTATCACTAGCATCATCAAAATACTGCAACAGATCGAAGTTGGATTGAGTCTTCGAAGCCTTGTAGTGGTCTCTGCATCGGGTGTCCTCATGGCTTGCATTGCCTTAGTGCCTCAGTACTTGGCCTACATTGAGTACTGTTGGACCGCGACGGAACAGGGGAGGCCATGGTGTGCGGCTTGGATCCCAAGTATCTATGCATATGTCCAGAAAAAATACTGGTAAGTTCCTCGCTAGGCAATTCAAGGCTCCAGCTAACATCGTTCAGGGGTGTTGGCTTTCTGAACTATTGGACGTTGTCAAACCTCCCGTTATTTGCCTTGGCTGCGCCAATGCTCTACATCCTGTTACGTTCAGGTATCTGGGCTTGCAATACTGGGACGACATTGCCAGCCTTGTATGTAAAGAAAGAGAGAAGGACGTGCTCAACGGAGTCCGATCCCGACATCGAGAATCCAGTCCTGCGCCGTTTTGCGGTACCTCAACTAGTGCTCGCCACTTTGGCGCTAACGAGTTACCACATTCAAATAGTCACTCGCCTTTCTTCTGGCTATCCTGTATGGTACTGGTGGCTTGCATTACTGATGATAGAAGATCGCGAGGTTTTTTTTTTAAGAAGGAAGTGGAAACCAGCCACTATCATAACACGCTGGATGGTCATTTATGGCGTAGTACAGGGTGGCTTGTTTGCAAGCTTCCTTCCGCCTGCATGAGCCTAGGTAGTCAGATAATATTACAAGTTCAACAATCTAGAAAGGACAGGTCATATTCGTAGCGGTCTTGCGTATCAGCCTGATGCCTACATATTAGTCAGCAGCACAGAGTGAACAGTCCAGTGACTTACACCTCTCCACCGCAATTCAGTGATACTGGTTTCCTAATCATTCTTCAAGACCATATAAACCATAAGAACTGACTCAAAACACCTTTGAGTCGTGAACAAGAGCGCAAGCGATTATCGGCGGTAGCGCGATAAGCCTAAGCGTGGTACGCGACTTCGAGATCTCATAAAGTAGATCATAGAGCTCTTCACTCAACAAACACGGCCGTTCGAGTTCTGCAGCGCATCTTTCGTAGCTTTATTGCAAGCGACTGCATCGATATCCTCGAGGAACTGCAAGACGGGGGGGAGGTAATCTTCGTATAAAGCGAAGGTTCGTGAAAACAAGTCTCGTGCTCCAGTGGCACAACAGTTCTACGAGAAACTCTGATGTTGTATGTTCCCAACATCCCTGACCTTTGACACAAAATTCCCTGATTCAAGAATTTGAGCCTCCTGCCCATTTCTTTGCTGTCTGGCGCAGCAGCATCTAGAGTGATAGACCATTGCCACTAGGAATCCTCCGTCATTCATACTCACAACCCTCATCGAACGCCATGGACGGTAGCCAAACTAAGCTCGCTGAGCTCATGTCATCCCTGGAAGGAAAAGATGCAACCGCCGACTCTCGTGCTACGTCGCCAGGGCCAGGACCCAGAGAGCCCCAAGACAAAGTCGTGGACAACAAACGACTTACAAGAAATAGACCACGAACCTATCCCTACTTCAAATACCTACCCTACGAAGTCGAGAGTCAGTTCACACGGGACGAAAATTTCAAGGAAATCCTGAAGCAAATCTACATGGCGGTGGAAGCAGGCGACTTCTCTGCGGGAGCCGTACACTGGACAAGAGAGCTTAGGAATTGGCTGGGCCTGAAGTTCGACCCAACCAAGGAAGACAGGATAAAGCTTGTCAAGCTATACTATGAACTTGCTCTTGCGCCTGGTATTGATATGACTGCGGCAGAGCGGTTCTCGAGCATGTTCATGGTTTTGACTAAGTCAGTCGACCCCCTGGCATTACTTGATGGCCCAACGCTGATTTCCTGCAGGCGGAAGCACTATCTACGCCCCGGCGTCGACCTCACGCTGGACTGGAGACCGCTGTTCAAAGAATGGAAGATTTTCTTGATACCGTCCGAGTCAGGTATGACCCATACACAGAATATCAAGCGGAGTTACAAAACGCTTGCCAAGCTGTGCACGTTTGCACAGCTTTACTTCGACCCCAGAGAAATACCGGCAATGCTCGAGGAGATCTTGCCTTACTTCACAACTTCGTTTACGGAGGGAGCTTATGTTGTAACTGGACTACTCAACTTGCTTTTTCCAACAGCCCCTCCTCCCCAAGGAGAAGAAGAGCTTCTACCTTCGCATTACTTACCGACTCTGTTCCATCTGTGGTCATTGATCAATCGCTCAAAAGTCTTCGACACTACATTTGTGGATCTTTTCTCGCGATTAGCTCGAGATTCTCTACAGTCGTTGCACGTGCCATTCACAGAATTTGGGATTTACACCAAGGAGCAGTCGTCCTCGATTTTCACAGCTATTCTTCGTCTTCTTGAAATCCCTGTCGGCCAAGCAACTTCACCTTACAGCGCGACGATCGATATTTCTGCAGGGCTCGCGATCATGATCGAACGGGATCCTAAGAAGCATCCAATTGCGCATCACATCGCTCGATGGATTGTCATGTCCCTCTCGCCAGCTTGTCTAGATCAGCCTGACTCAATAATGACCAACCTTGAGGGCCTTTTCCAGGCAGTCGAAACGTTCTTCCATCCCTCAAACTCCGGCGGGTGGACAAAGACCTTATCTCAGCTAGTTTATTACCTTACAGACTTTTTTGTCATGAGGTGGAATCGTGAGAAGAGTGGAGAGCTTGAGATGCCTGAAGAACGAAAGCTCAGTGATCCGCTCAAAAGACGATTCGTGCTGTGTCTGAGGGAAGTGATCTTCATGGGTATTTACGCCAAGAGTGGTACTGCAATGAACTTTTCGTTGTCGAGTCTACAAAGCTTGGCCTACTTAGAGCCAGACTTGATTCTACCTGGAGCACTTCAACGAATTTATCCTTCCATGCAGGGGTTGGTGGAAGTTCATCGGACAACATCCTCTCTGCGAGCTTTGCAAGTTCTTGCGAAGACGATGGTGCGCACAAAAGGTTTCAGATGCCATGTTACTACAATGCTTGGTCTTGCTCTCCCAGGAATAGACGCCAATGATTTGGACAAGACTCTGTACACGTTATCATACATCCAATCAGTGTGTTACAGTATCCCTTTTCATGATCTTACTGAAGGCAGAGACGATATCAGTGGCAGTATGCTTGCAATGCAATGGATTACTTCTGAAGTTGCTCGGATGGAGGGAGATGGTGCCAACATCCAGCTCGACTATCGAGATGGCTTTAGCGACAACGACGAGGAAATGATCCTTCGCTCTTCGACAGCCAATTTTCCCGAATTCTTGAGCTCCTTCCTTGGCAAGGTCTTCACGCTTTTGGAGAATTTACCAGATGCGTCACGACCGAGAAGTGGCTCGCCAGAGGAGAACGTTGTCAACACCTTGCCGGCTGCATTCACGCCTTTGCTAGCTTCATTGTCTCCCGACTTGTATGATCTTGCGCTGAACAAAATTGCAGATTTTGTTGGTAACCATGTGATCAATCAAGCGCGAGATGCAATGGCCTTCATTTGCAGCGCCCTCGCCAAGGTTGATCCGGCGAAGGCATTAAAGCGCCTGGTGCCTGTATTGGTCGAATCGATACGGACTGAGATCGAGGAGAACGGGGCAGCATCGACTCGAAATACCGGGGCAGATGTACTACCCCGGGACCGCGGGCTTGTATGGAGTGTCAGTATGCTCAGTATGTCCGTTGTACACGTTGGCGATGCTGTACTCCAGCACAAACAAGAGCTGTTCGACATTGCTGTCTACATGCAACAGAAGTGCATTGGCCTCCCCACCACACACATTTCGAACTTCATTCACCACCTACTCCTCAATCTCACTGGTACCTACACGGTGGACTACTCGTTATATGAAGAAGACGTTCTTGCCAGGGGCATCGGCCCTCAGGACTGGGGGATGGTCCCAGATGTCCACGATTTGCATATCAAGTGGCACGTCCCAAACAAAGACGAGATCCAATTTGCTATGGACCTCCTGAAGGCTCAAGGCGATAGTGCTTTGGACCAGCTTAGGGCTCTCACTACTGGAACCTCAAGCATCAAGCGAGACGGTGTTGGTAAGGAATGGTCCGATGAGGTTTCGCGCAACCTCGTACTGCTGCGTCTGTTGCTATCTGGAGTCTCTGTGCTCTTTGATCCCAATATGGAATCGACGAAAGCTGATGCTGGCAGCGATACTGATATTGAGATGATCGACCACAACGTCGCTAAATCTGATGTTCAATTAGAGGCAGATAGCGACCTCCATCTTGGGAACATTGATGCCGATGATGTCAAGCCTAAGTTCTTATATCCTGCAGGATCTTTGCTCGAGGAAGGTGATGAACTCAACAACGAGCTTCACGCTTTCAGGGAACGGGTTGGCACGGTCTTACACGAAGTCCATGAATTTCTGGTCGAACAGCAGGAAGACGACGTTGCTTGCTTCGAGCCATTGTGCATGGCTTACAAATCATGGTTCATCGATGTCGGGATTGAGAGATCTGCACACGTACTGGACAGGGTTACGAGACTTCTTTCTGCCGATATACACCCTTACAAAGTGACCGGTCTGCGCAAAGAGTACCCGAGGCCTTTACTCCTCCGAAGAGCCAATGTCTATCACCTGCAGCGCCTGCGTCATAATTCATACCCAAGGCAGAAGACCGATCTATCGAAGCAATTGTTCATTGATCTTGCTCAGTCGTCGGTATCCGCTTACCGTGACGTTCGTCATCATGCTCAAAGTGCAGGAGAAGCGGCACTGAAAGCCATCCACGGAGCACGATCATTGGTAATACCTCTGCTCCTCTCAGCTTTCGAGAGTGGAGTACGAGAAAACAACTTCTCTCGTATCAAAGGTGCCATGTACTCATTGTTGTTCGGTAGCTTAAACAAGACTATAAGCCGAGACTGGCGGTACGCTCCTGCTATGATTAAGACCTACCTCAAAGCTAGTACAACAGACAGGCCATCTATTCAGAAACTTTGTGCTACCACGACTATATTCATTATGGACATGGGAAGACCACTCGAGCGAATTGCGATACTTGATCGTGATATCATACGGCTTATTGCACCTAGTGAAGATGTCCAGTCTATCATCGACCAGAAACGGGCAAAGCTTTCAACAAAGCGAGCGACTATAGAGGGTGCGAAGGCCACATTGTCGGATGAACTTGTGGATATGGCCAGGAAGTCGCACTGGAAACAAGCAAGCCGCACTGCTGCGATTGTACTCACACTGGGTTTAAGATTCGAGAAGATCGCGTCTTCAAATATGATTGATCTCGTCTCTCGAGGAGCAATTGATTCACACCCAGGCCTGAGAGGGCTGTATGGCGGTGCTTTCGTTGCCCTACTTTCACTCATAGATTCTCGAGCCATCGCGAAGCACAGCTACGAGAACTATCTATTAGACAAACAGCATCTCCAGGCGAAAATCGAAGTTACTACTCGCCGCGAGGATTTAGATTGGACCTCAGAGTATCTGTCAAGCTTCGCTCAACCCGAGGCCGCTTACTATGTGGACCACGACCATCCTGGTTGGCTGGTGTGGGACAAGAAGATGCCTGCTTACAGGTCGAATCCAAAAACTGACGTGGAATACGATGAAGCGGAGAAAGACGTTCGCAACCAGATTGGTCAAGTACTTGATCGTGCTTGGTTCTCGGCCTTCTTCGCCTACCTTAAGCAAGAGCCGCGCGATGCTGCAGCTGATCGATTCCATGTAACGAATGCGATGCTGCTAGCCTACACTTTTGATCTCATGCATTCGGGTCACACTACTGCTAAGCTTGATGATATCAAATCTCTGGTCGAAGATATCTGGGCTGGTGGGTCTGACAAACACCAACACCGTGCTACTGCTGAGATATTGGGGGCCTTGCTCTCATCAACTATCGACAAGTCAATTGATTATCGTACAATGATCTGGGAATATGTCTTCCCCAAGGTACAAGAAGTGTTTTCTGATGGTTTAACACCCGAGAATCTCACTTACTGGAACACCTTCTTGCACCTCGTTATCCAAGGAAAAGATCCGAGACGATCCTGGCCTCTGGTCGATTGGCTCGCATCTTTCAGGCTTGACATGGAGTCCAACGCAGCATTCAAGGAGAGCTCGAAAATTAAATTACTGCAACAGTGTGTCACCGATTTAGGCTGGCACTTCCAACTCGAAAAGCCGATCATCGAGGATTTCCTTCTCCATATTGATCACCCATACAAAGGAGTCCGTGAAGCTGTGGGTTCCTCGTTATCGAGCCTATATCGCACAAGATATCACGAGTCTTATAGAGATGTTCCTACACTGATTCGGAGCCAGAAAGAGGCATCCTCCTTAGGTACGAGGCCATACCAGCCAACGGAAGGATTTGTCGACACCATCCACGAAACATTCGAGCGGCTTGAGAGGTGGAGACAGGAACGAACACCCGGGCAACAGACACCTTCGTCTTACACTTCCGGGAGTAAGACGGTATTGCTGTGGCTCGATACTACTTTGTCGTCCTTCGAGTGCACTCAGCTCCTGCAATTCTTTCCCAATGTGTTCATGGAGCAGCTACTTTACATGATGGATATTCGTGAGGATCAGGAGTTGCAAGGTCTAGCTTACCACGTCTTCAGACACCTTCCCAACATACCCCACCGCATAGGTGAGGATGCTGAGTTGATTGCTGCTTTAATCCGCATCGGCACAACATCACCCCTCTGGCACCAGCGCTTACGAGTCTTGATCAACATGCAAGTCATCTATTTCCGACGCCTTTTCTTGATCTCGCACGAGCACCAAATGAGTCTTCTGGACTGTGTGGCCACCATGCTGGAAGATACTCAACTTGAGGTACGGCTTGGTGCCTCAACCACACTGTCAGGAATGATCCGCTGCTCACCTGCGGCACTACGCTCAAAGATTGTACAAGATTTCAACAAGAAATTTACGAAAATGCTACTCGACTCTCCGCTGCCAAAGAAGCCGAGGAGTGGTATCTCGGGCGTCTCGACTCCCAACACTGGAACGAGCACGCCGACGCCGGAGCACAATAAGCTCGTCCTGACTCGGCATGCAGCTGTGTTAGGCCTTGGAGCGCTGGTGCAGGCCTTCCCTTACAAGTCGCCCCCGCCTTCTTGGATCCCGAGTGTTCTGACTACGCTGGCCAACAAGGCCAACAATGATCCAGGAATGGTTGGCAAGAGTGTGAAGAGCATCTTGAGTGACTTCAAAAAGACGAGGCAGGATACATGGCAGACTGATCTCAAGGTAAGCGGTCTTCGCAGTCAGCGATTGAAAACCTCCAGACGAGCTGACCCAGTATACCTAGGCATTTTCACAGGAACAAGCAGAAGACCTGGACGGCGTACTATGGAAGAGCTACTTTGCATAGCCAGGGGGCACGTTTCAGTTTGGACACAACTGTCTCATAGGGCAGCATATTCATTGAAGTGGCATCGGGCATAGCGTGCGGGATTCTCCTGCAAAGATACCTCTAGATTGCTCTGTGGTCTTGATGTGAGCATGGTTCATGAGGCATGAAAAGAGTTGAGAATTGCGATGATTAGGCTGCGTTACTAAACATGTAGTGGTGCGATACTCAATTGACGTTTCAAAACTATACAACAGCATTGACTTAGAAGTGGAAATCGTAAAAAATGTGAGCTCTTTCCCAATCCATGCACTAGGAGTATGTTGTATCTACTGTCATTTTAAAGTGGGGCTTGCAAGTAGTAAGGTAGGTAAGCTTAAGGCGAAGGGATCAACCCCGCCTATTTGACCGAGACCTTCATCACACATCATGTCATCCCGAGCATGGCGGGGATTCTCAGGCACGGCATTACTCTTCTCAACCTTTCTTTTGATTCTCCATGTCCTATCTACCAGCGTGAAGCTAGCTACTCGAGTTTCTCCTCAAACTACAGCTTGGCCTCCTGTAATCCTCTACGAATCTCGGGCTCCCCGCAGTCAAGCAAGCTCCGATTTCTTATTGTTATTCCCTCATAATGGCCGAGTCCACACATGCGCCTAACCCTGGGCAAGTTCCTCGACATAGCAAGGAGACTCATGTCCTTCGGCAAAACGAGGAGAAGCTCAAGAAATGGTTTATTGGCTCGATCGATCAAGGAACAACGAGCACAAGGTTCCTTATCTTCGATGGCACGGGGCAACCAGTCGCTTCGCACCAGATGGAATTCAAGCAGATGTACCCGCATCCAGGGTATAAACCCTACAAATCAAGCGCAGTGGCGGACAGGCAAGCATTGACGAATATGCAGGTGGATAGACCATGATCCTGTTGAAATATATCAATCCGTGGAGACATGCGTCGAGAAAGCCACCCTTACGTTCACGGAGAAAGGCCACTCTGTATCTGACATCAAGGCTATTGGCCTCTCCACCCAACGAGAGACCACGGTGCTCTGGGATAGCGAGACTGGCGAGCCCCTTCACAATGCCATTGCTTGGCCGGACACTAGGACACAATCAATAGTGCGGGAGCTTAAGGAGCGGAAAGGAGCTGAGAAGCTCCAAGGCATCTGTGGCTTACCTCTGTCGACCTACCCATCTTCACCCAAGTTGACGTGGATGTTACGCAACCTTCACAAGGTGAGAAAGGCGTATGAGGAGGGGCGGTTGGCATTTGGCACAATCGATGCCTGGCTTTTGTTCAATTTGAATGGCAAGGAGAAGAAGGTACATGTCACTGATGTGACCAACGCGTCAAGGACCATGTTTGTCAACCTTCATACTTTGGAGTACGACTCAACGGTACTCGATTTCTTTGGCATCGACCCTAAGAAGATGAAGCTACCCAAAATAGTACCATCATCAGACCCTGACGCTTTCGGCTCCATGGCCTCTGGCCCGCTTAAGGGCATCAAGATTACTGGCTGTCTAGGTGACCAATCTGCCGCTCTCGTGGGTCAGCTGGGATTCTCGCCGGGTACGGCTAAGAACACATACGGCACGGGCTGCTTCTTGCTCTACAACGTCGGCGAGAAGCCTGTGATGTCTACCCATGGATTGCTGGCAACCGTGGCGTATCATTTCGGAGGGAAACGGAAACCTGTGTATGCTCTGGAAGGTAGCATTGCTGTTGCTGGCAGCGCAGTCCAATTCATCAGAAACAACTTCAAGTGGACCGAAGAATCCCACCACATCAATGACTTGGCAGCCACTGTAAAAGACAACGGAGGGTGTATCTTTGTCACTGCTTTCAGTGGATTGTTCGCTCCCTACTGGATTGATGATGCCAAGGGAACGATTTTCGGCATTACCCAGCATACTGAGAGAGGCCACATCGCTAGGGCAACCATGGAAGCCACTTGCTATCAGACCAAAGCGATCCTCGACGCCATGGAGAAGGATAGTGGCCATAAATTGACTGAGCTAGCCGTGGATGGTGGAATGAGTAACTCAGATCTTTGTATGCAGGTGTGTGATTCCACTCTCTTCACTATCGATTTTGCTGGTGTGAAGCTCAACGACGACAGACGCAAGCAGATCTCATAGGTATTTCAGTTGATCGACCTCTCATGCGTGAAACCACATCATTGGGCGCCGCTATCGCCGCTGGTTTCGCTGTGGACGTTTGGAAGGAATTCGAGGAGCTAAAGGAGATCAACCGCGAAGACCGAACACTCTTCAAGCCGCAAATCTCCGCCGAAGCAAGTGCGCGAATGTACAAGAGATGGGAACGAGCTGTCGAAATGTCCAGAGGGTGGCTTGACTCGGACGACAGCCCCGAAAGCTCATGACCGACAAGTAGCCTGCTCCGGATGCCCTGTTCGAGTAGAAATATTTAGCATCTGTATATTATTGGACATATATTACCCATAGCACTGTTTGCGGTATGACAACACTTGAACTCAACTTTCTTGGGACTGCCCACAACATTTCTCAATTATCCTTCAACAATCGTCATCTCAACCACATACTGATCTGCTGCGGCGAGGGGCGCGAGCTTCGCTCTTATGGAACTCAACGGTACCCAACGACCAATAGAGAAAAAGGGAAAGCCTCTTCAGCTTCCAGCAAGACGCACGCAAGTACGAGGCTCATCAGAGCTGACTGTGCTTGCTTCAGATTACTCCACGGGTTCCTGACCTATCGTGGCAAATGCAAGCATGGTGCATAGCAGGGGGCCTCGCCTCCTTGTCACAGATCCCCTCATTCAACGAATCACACGACTATGAGGTGATGAAAGTGTTTTGCCGATCCTGTAAAGCACCATGACAGAACCTTGGGACTTGATCTCGATCCTCACGCAAGATATGGGACCCACTATCAGGTCCATGTCTCCAATCGCAGGCATGCAAGCATCGCTAAAGCCGCGGTTGACCGGAAAGGTGACTGTAATGACGCCGCAACAGAGTACTAGCACCCGTTGATTGGGGAGCCTCTGGGTTCCGGTTTCACACAGAGAGGGGGAGAGCCAAAGCATGTTGTTCACGCAGTCACATGCCCATCACTACAGGATCGAATGGACAAAGTGTGTTGCTCTCGAGATACAGAGGATACGAGACTGCGTCCATAGACACGAAAACCCAACAGAAGAGACGTTGTTGGTGGTAAGACCTCAGGCGCCAACTCCATGGTCTCTAGACCAAAGGATCGACACCCACGGCGCCCATGCTGGGGTGTCGCCCAACGAGCCTCGTCCCCGGATCCTCCAGGCTCGATTTGCCATGAGCCACAGGGCGTCTTATCGAACCAACGGGAGTATCCGATGGGCATTGCCATTCATGGCTCCAACAGCCGAAACCACTGCTTACTCCTCCCATCCTTTCTCCTCGTAGTCCTTGTCACCCTCAACACCCTGACCACTACCCATCGCAATCTTCTGCCGCAGCACACCCTCGGTCCACATGATGCGGCTCAAATCCTAGCTGGCGCGGACAATCGAGCTATATCTGTCGTCGCGTGCTATATCAGCCTCTTACCTTTTGCCCCAAGCGCAACAATTGCTCCACGAAGGGTTAGATGGCCAATGGCCCGTTCGTTGTTGCGGATAAATTTGTCTCTCGAGCCTCAAAAGAGCCGGCAAGGAAGGCTCTCTAGCTTGGCTCGAAGTCTCCTCAATTTCAGGCCAGCTGACACTTTTGACCACTCATTTTCATTCTACAGCTCAGGATGTGCGACTATTCTCAGGTCTCGTACCAATGTGGACATGTCCGCTACGTCGTAAGGAGCTGGTGTACAAGATATCAACAGACGTGCGGGACTTTCTTCCAGAAGACTAGTCCTGATTGGCTGACAGTGAATTGCAGTCAAGTGAGGTGTCCAGTAAATGTCGTGGCTATGTGCGTTTCACCATCCCAATTGGCGAAGTCTGCATTCCTACATAAGCCTCAAAGCTGATACGTCATGATAGTGAAACGAAGCCCAACGAGAGATGTGGTTCGTCATTCCACCTTCTTCGCCGAGTCCTGCCTTGCTGCCTTGCTTCTGCTTCCGTCTGAGCCTCTACCTTGAATTTCTCAAATTTTCAAGTTTTACCATCTTTTGCAATGCATTTGCTTGCCCGCCTAGCTCCCGGCCTGATACATGAAGACACAAAACATAGCACAAACGCTGAGATGCAGAATACTAGGCGATTGCAGGGCAACAGCACCATCATCCTCGAAGAAGTGAGCTTGATGAGTTCTCCGCCGAGAGCCAGCCTTGCCCCAAACCAGCATCATATGGACTCTATTCCGAATTTATCCTTCACTACGGCTTGGACCAGGACTGTCTCTCCGCCCCCAAAACGTCCCACTTTCGACATAATCACCCATCGATTTTGACTTTAGGTATGAATCTTAGTGTTCACACCATCGTTGATACTAAAACATCGCTAGCTTCATATTTCAACCATTTGCTTTCGGCCTCCTCATCGTGGTCTAGCTTTGTTGTGTGCGGTTACACCCGAAACTTCTACATCTACTCGAATTGTGCGGACCCAGGCATGCATTTTGTAAAGACGTTCACCAAAAGGAGCTCGGTGGCCAGATATGCTGGAGTGCTACATTAACGATACATCGTTGCCGTCGGATTATGTCAATCCTATCAGGAGCAAACGCGAAGGAAATAAGTGCTTTGGACGATATATTGCAGTGGCAATGACCGTGTCCATATCCGAACGAAGCCCGGGATGGCCTCGAGGTCTTCAATTGTGATGCAAGGGCCTTCTCGCTCGTTCACAGATCTCAAAATGATACGTCTTGTGACCTACATCATTCAACCTTTTACCACATCTTTCAATGACAAGTCGTCGCTGATTCTGCGCGCTCGCTAGCTCAGTAAGCCTACGACGACCACTCCCGCCACCATGGCGTCGTGTGTCCACTACTACCATCATGCCACGCCAGGCAGCAACATCCAACCCTCGTATGGTAAGCATACCGAAGCGGTTATTTATCCTTGGCTTCACAGTGACTGCGATACTTGGAGCTACACTTTGGCATGGTTTTCAAATACCAGAGTTGCAAGCGGCTGCCCTAGCCTCAAATTTGCGTACGCAGGCGGTGATGCAAAATCTGGGTCTGCTGAATGCGCACGCCCTTGCATTTGCGCAAAAGTTCCACGAAACCCTATCTCAGGACGGCATGAGCACGAAGATCGAATTTATTGACGAAGGTCAAGTGTCCTCGCTATCTCCCATCATAGAATTGGGCGAAGGGGTCAAGCTTCGACACCGCCTGATCGTGGACCGCGATTTCCCTGCAGACCGACCGAACATATTTGGCTTCTGCTGTCACTTTCGAAGAATGAGAATAACAAATCACTGGAGCAAGACGATATCGCACGCTACATGCTTCTGTTAGTGCATAGATTCGACCGAAACGGACGGCTTGCGAGACCTGGACCTGCGTCTTTGATGACACATTATGGAGACAAGGAGACAAAGCTTTGGAAATCACAGGCAGTGGATTCAACAACGGTTGAGAGACCACAAGGCACTTGGGGAGAAGAGAGGGACTCGACGATGATCGTGATAACTTCTTTGCGGCATGAATGAATCGAAAGCACGGCCGCATCTGAGCCATCAGCTGCCAGCGGGCTCGATACTTGGCACCCTCTGCTTGGACCAAGGTACGAGGCCTCGTTGATATGGTGGACTCTTAACACAACGGAATGCACATGCCTCCACTCCGGTCGCCTGACCGCCTCTCGAAGCCATGAAAGTACCTGTTCCGCATATGCCACCGCTGCTACAAGGGACGTTGCATCAAATCTGGATGTACCCCGAAGAACCTTATCACAACGGTATACAGAATAAGAACCACATCTGACTCTAGCCGCCACGGCGTTCACCATACAAATACATACACGATCGTGACTCACACCTGTAGATTTGCCAGAACCCTTGTGTGGCATACGTTCTGGTTGGTCTCTATACCTACGCTGAGCAAGCAGTCTCTATTGCCACCCCACCATAATTGCCCCAGAAAACATTCTCGCTTCAATGTCATAAGCCGGACTTGCCACTGCCAGGACCGGATCGAGTATCTCCGAAGATTCTGGAAGGCGGATGATTACTGATGACCTATCGCTACTTTCATATGCAACCTTCTGGAGCCACAATCCGCAATACTGGGCTGACGTGAGGGCGGGCTTAGAAGATGCCGACTGAGAGCAGATGGGCTTTCGTGTGACAGTGGAGCATGGAGTGGTCGCAGTGGATGATGTGGAATAATTTTTGCGTAGGACAGATAAGCATTGAAGGGAAGATTATGTGCGGCTTGGGTTTGTCGGAGTACAGAAGTCATTTTAGTATTTGTGGTGTTTGGACCAAACCAAGTCTGAGTTGTTGATTTGCACTGGCTGTTGCAAGTTTCTTAAATAATAGTTCCCTTCGTAGTCATTACCCTAAGCAATAGTAGAATATGGAGATCTTCTCGCGATCATCACACAGGCCCATTAAAATCCCCATGTAATCGCTTGTTGCGATCAACAGAGCGAGGTATGATGAACGCGAGGTATGATGAACGCGAGGTATGATGAGCGCGAGGTATGATCAAAGCCTCATGCAGTGTCAGAGAGATTGATGAATACCGTCTGCCTAAGCTCTTATGCTACATCAAACGTCTAGAGGGAAGGCTGCTTCCTATTGAGAGTGCCCACCTGTACTCCGGCTAAGACTTAACTATGACATGCAACATAGCTGCTTCGCTGCCGTAGCATGATAAAAGGAAAATATGGCGAAAGCGCTCACAGCTTCGCTCCTCCAGCACCACCACCCTCAGAGTCTTCTTTTCTTGTTGTTGCACCACCCGCCCCACTGCCTCCTCCCATGCCAGGTGGCAGTACTATCTCTGGTAGCTTCATGGGCATCTTCGATAAAGTCTTCATTTTCTGCAGGTTCTCGCCCTTGAGTACCCTCTCCATCTCATCTAAGCTCAGCACTTCGTATTCCACCAATGCTTTGGCCAGGATATCAAGTTCTTTCCTCTTGTCAGTGAGGAGCGTAGTGGCGCGTATCCGACCTTCTTCGATGAATCGGCGCACTTCGGATTCGATTTGTTGTTTCGTTTCGGAGGAGAGGTGTGAGTGGTCGGATGCAAGGTCCACGTTGCCGAGCTTCTCGGACATGCCCAATTGTGTCACCATCTGGTATGCTACATGGGTTGCGTTATGGATGTCCTGCGAGTTTGTCAGTGATTGTACTTCCGCCGCCAACTATTTCGAGAACGGCACGTACGCTAGAGCAACCACTCGTAACATTATCCTCGCCATAGATCAATTCTTCGGCGACCTTGCCTCCCATTGACACATCAATGAGAGCTCTGTATTCGTTCCTAGCCATCGAGACCTTGTCCATCTCATCCATGAAATGTGTTACGCCCAAGGTCTGGCCCCTAGGCATAATAGTTGCCTTGTAGACTGGCGATGCCCCCTTGGTAAACATACCCACTAAAGCATGCCCAGCTTCGTGGTACGCAGTCATGATCTTGTCCTTCTCTTGTATGACAGCGCTCCGTCGCTCGGCTCCCATCATGATCTTGTCTTTGGCCCACTCGAAATCTAGCATGCCGACTTTCTGAGCTTTGTTTTTGCTTGCGCGAACAGCGGCTTGATTGACCAGGTTCTCGAGCTCAGCACCTGAGAAGCCCGTTGTGCCGCGGGCGATGATGGATTCGTCGACGTCGGTGGCTACTTGGACATTCTTCATGTGATGCTTGAGAATTGCCACGCGACCTCTAACATCGGGAAGCGGGACAGTGACGTTGCGGTCAAAGCGTCCTGGTCGAGTAAGGGCTTTATCGAGTAATTGCGGGAAGTTGGTAGCAGCCAGGATGATGACACCAGTGTCTTGGGAGAATCCGTCGAGCTCGGTGAGGAGCTGATTGAGGGATTGTTTGACGTAAGCTGGATCTCTCTCGTTACGCTTGCCTCCTATTGCGTCAAGCTCGTCAATGAAAATGATAGCGGGAGCCTTTGCACGAGCATTGGTGAACAGTTCACGTACTCGCTTTGCGCCAACACCAACGTAGATCTCATCGAATTCGGAGCCTGACATGAAGAAGAATGGAACGCCAGCTTCTCCAGCTACGGCACGGGCCAATAGCGTTTTACCCGTGCCAGGAGGGCCAACCAGGAGGACACCTTTCGGTAGCTTGCCACCGAGCGTTGAGAACTTCTCAGGGTTCTTCAAGAATTCGACAAGCTCTTGGAGCTCCTCCTTGGCCTCATCGCAGCCATGTACATCGGTGAAGCGCACTGTCTGCTGCTCTGGTTGAGCCTCGTTGGTCTGAGAGGCCCCAACTTTCTTCAGGATACCAGAGGTCTCGACAGCCAAAGTGAGAACGACGAGCGCCATGTAGCCAATCAAGCCAAAGTAGACCAAGAATTTAACCCATTTGAAGATAGAGGAGCCAAGCGATTCTTCGACCACGACATACAGAGGGCTTGCCTTGTCGCCGGTGCCAGAGACCCCAGGTTTGGCACCAGCAATCGACCCACCTTTTGACTGTGCTGCGATGGCCTGGCCGATAGCTTGCAATTGTTGGTTCGACATATTATTCCGCGATGGCGTTTGTGCTTGTAGACCTCCACCTATTGCTGAGGCTCCCTCCGTTCGCGCAAGCTTCTCGAGCGCTCGGTGATAGGTCGTTTCGCAGGCAGCGTTCGAGGCAAACCTGTCAGTCTGGAAACGCTCGACAAGGATGGCAGGCATATCAGCACGCAGAAGCGCTGCGTAAAAGGCATTCTGTGCGGTCGCGCTGGTAGGATTATTGTTTGCTGTTTGTTCCATGTGGGCGAGGAGGTTCTGGGATGAGCCTCCTCCGAAGAGTGTTCTTCTCTGTGATATCGTTGACGCAGAAGACTCTATGGGCTTGTAGTTCCGAATGAGACGGAAGGTAGGAAGGGTTGAGTAGAGCCGTGTAGACTGTGTCCTGGATGGCGGCGCACGGTAGAAGGGGTTTGCAGACTGTAGGATCTGAGTGGAGGGTATCGCCGTCATAGATGGAGCTCGCAACTTGGTGATCAGGGCTCCAGGATGTAGAAGCCTCAAATGTTCCATGGGTACAGATGCCACACAATTTGGTAGCTCGCTGGGCGGAGAGTTGCTACCCTCGGACAATGTCGATGCAGACGGCCGTCCTGCAGTGCTTTTGGGGTTTGATCTTGGTTGAGAGGGCTGTGTCCGCAGTGTCCTCCAAGGGGCGGCAAGAGAAGATCTTATCGAGGGCCACAGGTCAGTCGTGATAGAAGCAACATTCTACGAAACGTCGAATGTCAGTAACGGTCAACAATCACTCATGTGGCGTGCTCACCGCCATGGGAGCCTGGAACGCCATAACGGCGGTAGAGATTCGTTGAAACGCAAAAAAGGAAGGAGTAAATCAAGATCTACAATACGTGTGTAAAGAATGAAAGATGCATCTTGTCATACAGCGATTAGTGGCAATAGTGAAGATATTGAGGTCCCGCCTGGTTCGAATCATTCATATGCGGTTAGCGCTATATCGGTCGTTCCTAAGTCCGACATCATTAGGTACTTTCGGTACCTTGCCGAGCTTACTGAGCTTTAATCACACCTCCTTTGAGATGTGCAGAGGGTACGATTTGAGAAGTGCTTTGTCCATGGCCGTGAAGGCAATCGCAAGGCAATCTCTGAACGTTTTGAGCCTCATGATGATAACCAGCGCTGGCGCGTACGCAGGCCTCAAATCCCAAGCGTTACACGACGGGATGGGTGTGTCGGCAGGAGAATACAACCCTTGAAGGTAGCAGCATTCAACTAATCTAAGTGTAGGCCTTCATATATCTCTACTATTAGCGTCGTAGGACTAGGCTATCAAAATTCGCCTAATAGGCCAAGACGTGCGCTTTCCCAACCATTTGCAATCTCTCACTCTCTATCCCTTTGTATTTGAGACACCCCAGACCTTTCCTGAGAGCACTTAGCATCCTGAACAGAGGCACCAATCTTCCAGCAGGAGCAGTATACTCTGTTCACTCCGAAGACTGAGACTGGCACCCAGATCTACGGATTCTTTGACCACACAGTTGCATATCGTCAGTCCTATCTAAGGCTACTTCCAGTCATGGCTAAAAGAAAGAGGTCGCCTGCAGTACCTGCGCCATCTTCCCTCACACGTAAAAGAATGAGAACATCTGAAAGCTCCGCGCCATTCCCGATACGTAAGCTGCCAGCAGAGCTTCGAAATAAGATCTGGAGACTAGTCGTCGTCAAGGATACCAAGGTAGGCATTCGGGAACACCATCGCCAACTAGCACCAAGTCTCCTTCGTTCTGGAAAACAGATACATCGGGAAGACGACGAGCGACGGTGCTCGTCCTCAATTGCTGTAGCATTCACTTGACGCTAAGTGTATCTCGAGGTGACGCTAATCTACTACTCAAAAATATCTTCCACTTCCGGCCACGCTTAAAGCCTCTATCGAAGCGTCTTGCCCTCCACCCACAACGCCCTACGTCAAGTTGGGATGGAGGTTGTACTACTGCCACCATCTACCGTCGCAATTCGCTACAGCCATCGGGCCACACAATGCGAAGATGGTAAATAACATCAGCCTCAAGCATTTACTCATGCCTCATCCAATCGATGTGGAACTCAGGGCCCTGCCAGGGCTTAAACGAATGGACCTCAATCGTAAGTCTTATGCGGCTGATCGCAACCTTGCGGACTTGGTTGAGGCATTGGCCACACATTCACAAGGGGATCCCTTTCTGCTCAGCTCTGGTGAAGTATCCTTGGACTTTAATGATCTGTTGAGTATTGACAGTGATTTTCATGGCCATAGATCGCTAGTTGCTAAGGCTGACACTTCTTGAGCAATTCAATTGCTCTGATATTGCCTTGCCTTGGTGATATTCATATACATACTGAGAAAGACGCACTGGGTTACTGGAATTGGACCAATTCAGGTAATACTGGCCCGGAAAGGATATCCAAGTGATTATCGGTATTGGTGTCTATACAAATGACATTTGTGGGCCGCATAGAGTCTACTATGGCACATGTATGGACTCCGAGCCTAGTGTAAGGAGGCTGGCTACCTAGTAATAAATCGGGCTGAGCATTTGTGGATCAAGTCTTCCGGCGCTCCCTACAAGCCTACAACCCGCTACCTACATCGACAGCTGGTCGGCTCTCACTAGTACTCATGCATACCAAGATCTCTTCAGTGCTTGAACAGCCATCGTCATCTCATCGTGACTCAATTTTTCTATCTTCTTCCAACATTGCGTCGTTCAAACTCAGCTCACCATCAACATCATTCAAACGCTGATCTGAAGAATATACCTGTTAAAAATCACTCTCTTCAAGTATCATTCAATATCACAGGCAATACTCCATACCAAGCTCTCAACAAAGTCAGTCACGGTCGATAAGAGCTGACAACTATTCAGATAGTCGCCCTCATACCTCGCAATATGAACCCAGTCTGGGAAGCCTCCCAGCAACCTTTTCCCATCCGCAAGCTCCCAGCAGCGCTCCACCGCCGCATCTGGAGCTTCGTGATCGTAGACAACGTACCAGCTCAGGTCTACAACCACAAGCGCAAAGGACAACGTTCTGTAAAGAAGCAGCTAGGAAACTCCAAGATCGACCAATTCCAGGTCACGCCTAGGATGGCCATGGCTTTTACCTGTTCAACAGCTCTACCTGGAGGTGACGCCAATCTATTACTCCTCGAACACATTCTTCGGCTTTCTCGGGCCCGCTCGGGGATTCGCCACAGCCCGAAGCCAGAAGAACCTTGCCGCCTTTGCTGCAGCCATCAAGCCATTGAAAGCAAGCGGCATCACCTCCATCCACCTCAACCCATACATTTTCCATCCACTCACAACACGCTATTCCCTATCCCTAACCTCAAACGGCTGAACATCGAGCGCAGCTGGCGTTATATATATAGAATCGGCAACAATGAGGACTATTAATCGACTCCAAACTCTCAGATCTAATCGACGAACTGGCGACACAAGCAAGATTTCGTCTTTGTGTACCAGAAGAAGATCATCAAGCTGGACCCCAGCCAAGATGGAGAGCAAAACCGAATGAAAAAGCACAGCAGACCAGACCCGACTCTGACAGAGATTGGGACAGGCGAATTGTTCATAGAGGAGTCAATTCAGATCGCCATCAAACTTTCACCCATTCATCCATTCAGTCTGTTTCTACTGATAATCATCGTGATCCTTGCGTCTATCAAATAAATGTTTCAAAATAAGAAGGCATTGGCGGAGGCTACATACAGAGCCTGGAAGTAGCTATACATGAATTCAGAAGAGCGTAAAAAGTTGCATCAGCGCTTAAATCGAAGTGGCTTTCAGGTAAGTAGTGACTTTGGGATGACATTAAATGCTTAATTGATTGCTCGAATTGAGGGCGATTTGTGTCCAAGTCGGTTGTACTGGCGTCCAAGACTGCTACTCCGTGTACGTTTCGACAACAAGCCTGCCTCACCGCTACTCTTTGCTCGGCTCTTGGCTCTCTTCGTCACTGTCCCCGTCTTCCACCCACACTTTAGCCCTTTTCTCTGCTCTAAGTATACAATCTTGTTGACAGTGCGCCTGAGAACAGGAACATCTCACGCAGGTGACACCGTTCCAGTAAATGGTACTGGGGTATTGCTAAATAATGATGAAGCTATGTCCACAGGCCCCATCCAGCCTCCTACCCATATACGTTTTACAGCCTTGCTACCCAACTAGCCAAGAGCTAGTGTTTACACCAACCTCATCCAAAGACTATCATGACCCGTATGCTTTTTTGGTCCTCACCAACCCCACATGCTGAATTTCAGTCAAAACCGAACAGAAAGCAACGCGAAAAAGCAGGTATAGTAAGTATAGACAGATCGTATCATAGATGAAAATGTGCGCCTCCCGATGAATGCCACTCCACCGCTCCCGACCATCAAAAAACGAAGAAAACGGAACGGAGCGATAGGGGATATCTTAAACTTTTGTGACCCAAAGCAAAGTAAAGTGATGATAGTTCGTACCGGAGTCGTGAGTCGTAAGGGCTGGAAGAGTCGACGTGAGATAAGTGAAAGGAGTCGGACGCCCATTGTGCTTGAAAGAAGTGGGATATAAGAGTCGTAAGGGGGTATAGCCAGCGTGAGCTGGTGTTGCTATATATGCGATATGGTACCGGTCGTATCGAATGGTGTAGCATCATTAGTTGTTGCTATCTCTTATGCCATATTACTGATTTTTCCACATCGCTGATGTGTTTTTTTGGTCGGCGCTGCCGAAATCGCTGAATTGCTATCAACGCCACCCGAGGCCTATTCTCTGGCTTGGTAGTTGGCCCCATGTGTCTTCTGGCTTGAATGCGTCGAGCCAGTCCATTGAATCATTAGGATATAGCAGTAAGGCACCATTAGGTGGGTAGTAGGTATTATTGTAGTTGTCCATTGGCATAAACTGGGGCTGCTGGTATGGCATTTGTTGTGGGAGAGAGTAGGGTAGCGGTTGCGTTGGCGCTGGTGTCGGAGGGACTTCACCGTGGTATTGCTGAATGGCGGATCGGGGTTGGCCGTCGCTGTAGGAGTGATGACGCGAAGAGTCACGAGACATGGCAATGTATTGTTCTTGAGCAACATGTTGCGGTATACCGTCATACTGTTGTCGATGCACAGGAGTTGAAGCCATATCGCGATATTGGTCTTGTTGAGGCTGATCGAGGTGGATCTCATGAACTGCCAAGTCGTTCATCGGTTGCTGTATGGGCAACACAATGCCATCATGGTGGAGGGGGTATTGTAGTCGCTCATTGGACGGGAGGCTGGTAGGCGGGGCTTGGAATGGCTGCGAGGTAAACATGCCATGAGATTGAGTACTTGCAGAGCTTGGAGACGAATTTGCGAGACTGGTCGGGCTGTCCTGCATGGAATGCTGAGGACTCCATAAGCCGACGCTGTTGTCATGGTTTCTGAGCTGGTACGGTTGGGGTAGAGCTCCACTAGTAATTGCCTGTTGAAGAGTTGGCTGCATCAGAATATTGCCAGTAATTGTGTTTGCTCTCATTGGGGGAGGTTCGGATGACATGGGCCCGTCAGAGTACGGAGAGCTCATTGACCTCTGCGAGGCAGCCGATGAGGTTCGCTCAAGCTTGATATCACGGCCGGAAACCTCAGAGTATGGCACCGACCTTAGCTGAAGTGGTGTAGGGCGTTGAGTCGTCTCGGAGGGCAAGCGCCAGAGGTCTTTGTTGTAGTTGCTCAACGAGTGAGTCAATGGGGCCTTCGTGTCAAAGGGCTCTTGATAGCGTGACTCTTCTTTGATGTCCTCTGTATCTTCTTCGAACCCCTCGTCCTCGGACAGATCGACGTCCGAGTACTCGGCATCTTGATCGTCTTGGATCGGCTCTGCGGGATGCTCTTTGCGGATGTGTTTGGTCATGGTGGTTTTCCGACAGAAGCTGCGATGTATAATCAGGAGACTGTATGGTGAGAATTTCAGGGCTGCTTGAGGCTCACGCTTTCTTGCATCGCTGGTTCCTGCAGATGTATGGCTTATCATTGGTATGTATACGTCGATGTCTTGCAAGACTCGAGGACTGTAGGTTGTATGAGTATCTAATCCTTGAAGGCAGTGACGGGTTGAGTATGACATACGTCTGAGAAACACTTCCCGCATCCCAAGAACGGGCACTTGTGAGGCTTATCGCCAGTGTGGGTTCGACGATGGACAGTCAATGCACTGCGCTGTATGAAGGTCTTCTTGCAGGGCTTGTAGTCGCACGCGTACGGTCGCTCATTGGTATGTATCCGATAATGACGTTGGAGGTCGGACTTGCGATTGAAGCTCTGTCGTCAAACATTGTAGTCAGCATACAGTCGTGTAGTGTAGCCTCGACGTCAAAATGGAGGCTTGGAGAGGAGTCGCATACCTTAGAGCAGCCTTCATGCCATTCGCATCGGAAGGGACGAGCAGCCATGTCCACTGCAGACGCAGCACCTTTGGCAGCGGTCTGCTTGACCGCTGTATCCGCCATGAGGGCAGACTCGAAGAGATGGCGATGTCAGCAGCAGAGACGTGTCAACGAGATACAAGATACTGCGCTAGGCCAAGCAATTGCCAAAGGCAAAGGGTACGAGTAGCTGGAGCTGGGATGGAGGATTCGACGAAAGACGGGACAGTCTTGGAGTGGAGATTCAAGGTATGCCAATCGTTGAATGACGTTCGAATTGAGAGGCGAAGGATAGGGTGTTAAGTAAATTATAAAGTGTGGTTTGTCTGTTGCAGCTGGGGCGTCGGGACTGGAGTAACTGGGGTACTCGTACTTTGGGCTTGGTATCGATTCTAGCCACAAGTGCCTGGTCTGCAAGTGAGCTTGGGCTTGAATTGAGTAGCATGCGGGACAAACCTATCCTGGTACCTTCTGCATCCCAATAAGCGCACGCGACAGGAAGGGGATTAGAGGTAGAAAGAGCAAGTCCTGGAAATTGTGATACATGCACAGGAGTAGATCTATCTTTTGGTGACAGGTGTTGACAGGTGTAAAGGCGCAAGACACTTTTTGGACCGCTGCTCGGGTTTATTTCCCCGCAAAGTGGGTGAATTTAGATCTGGGGAAAGCGCGAAAGCACCCAACTTGCCATTCCTAATCCTGATGAATAAATTGCTGACGAGGAAGGACTGGTCCACCGGATTCTCAATAATGGCGCATGTGAATCTGACCTTGCTCAAGAGCAGATTGTGCAAGATTTTCACATTCCAGGTTGACTTCCTGAATGTTTCCCCTTTCGTTAGGTGGCTTGGATGGTAGTGTGGTGCTGGCGTAAATTTTTGACTTGGCAGAATACCTTACCTTCTGCTGAATTATTGAGTGGTCTTCAAACTGAAGGCCGACTTAAGACAGATGCCAATCGAATGACTGTCGACTCCAGTATGAGTGTGATTGTGAATCGACCTGAGACGAGATTCTCCGGTTGACAATTGTGGAGGGGACTTGGCTAATACTGTCAGAAATCTCAGAGGTAATAACATAAGCCGTTGACGATACTCTTCGAGGTGAGAGTGTAGAAATCTACACTTCTATAAAGGCAAAGTCATCAAGATTAGATATGGGTTGTCATTATACTAATTGCAGTCATCTGCCCTAGTCTACTTATCATCTTAACATCGTCAAAATAAACAACTACCCCAGGCCATACAGCAGAGAACGCAAAGGTAGGCTTGCGTCCAATCAATTCTTCATGAGATGTGCACTTGATCCTTGAGGCTTTTTCCCTGCAGTGTCCGAGTCTCTAGCCCCAGAGTGTCGCGTGCACCACTGATGACGAGAGGCATAACAGCGTTGCAGATTGTGGCTGTTAGTCAACTCTCACCAGTCCCCAGCCTCCGTTTCCCATAGCATGCATCAATGAATGAGGCGTTCCCGGACCACTTAGCCTACATAAGTCTTGATAAGGTCGGCACATACTAGGAGAATTCGCGTCGAACTCTTAGGCTGTACGTTGAAATCGGACCATTTGCAGTGTGGACGCTTGAGTGAGGTATGTTTGACATATGCGAGAGACCAACGGCGTAATGGCTTTCAGGATTATTTCCACCAAGAGAAATGTGCCAAACATGGAGCTCGGCATCTGATTCGACTCGAGAGTCCAGGAAAGCGCCACTGCTGTAAAGTATCGTGGCGGCAATACGGGGGTAATAACGACGAACCTATTGGCTCAACAATTCAGACCTCAACGGTCGAGATCGTACGTTCATGGAGACGACGGCTAGCGACATCTTCAGATCTAATAGATCCGTTCATTAATGCGCAAGGCCACGATCAGTTTCGGGTTCCTACTTCGGTTAGAGCTAGCATTCTCGGCCATAGAGTTCTTGGATCGAATTGCTTACTGTTATTGGCATTGTGAGCTTGCAAAGGTAGCCGCATAAGAGCCAATGTTTGCGGTTCGCGCAGAAAGGTCTATGCGAACTACGTCTTTTGCAAAGAAAACCATCCTTACTGCCAGAGGAGATTCTGTAGAAGCGTCAACCCATTGGCAGATCTAGTCAGACGGCCTGACCGTCAAGGAGCCATCCATCCCAGGGCTCTTGGATCCCGGCGCCCCGTATGAATAGCACTATCAAAGTTAGTGGACAGTGGGCGTACAATTGCACATGCAGCGCTGATCGTGTAATTTCTCAGATGCGTGCTCCATACGAGCTTGGCTGGCTTACCACAATAGGCCTGTTCATGTGTTTAGTAAAGCATCATGGCATTGCTCGGAGCTTCCAGGCGAAGATCCTTTGGACTAGATCATCTGGCAGCCGACTTCAAGGGGAAGGTTTGGTGGGACTGTTTTGCGTGGACATGCAAGCCAGTCCTTGATCGTTCGAACCCGCGCTTGATGCCCCGATCGACTTCTCGATCAGGATAAACGCTATCTCGTCGGGTAATTTTATGATTAGCTCGGGTAGAAAGCGCAGCCTTAGTCTATTCGGTTAGTGGTTTAGCTTGCGGATACACTAAGACCTTTCAACAGTGCCAATGACGACCTCAAGAATGCGAGCCAGCGGCCCCAACATCAGACATTGTGCTTTGTCGTAAGTCTTTTCGCAAAGTGGCCAGTGCTCTGCAATCGAGCCAGTAACGGAAATGAAATCCCGGCCATTTATACGGGGACGCTACCCCACAATCCGGTACTTCGACAGATGTACCTGCATGACTGCCTGTCATCTGTCATCTTGTATCCCGCACGGCAAATGCAGTGCCATTTCATCAAAGTCCTGAATGAATGCAAGAAGGGTCCCAAGCTGCGTTTCATGGCAAACTCGAAACGTCCCTGAAGCATATTGATTGCTGGAACGGCAGCTACTCCTATAAAACCATCTTGCATGAGTTGGTATCATTCGGGCTGGCTCATTATTGCGTCAGGGAAGCTATATGAAGGCGTACCATTCAGCCACAACGGTCGTCGATGAGTCGGCCCATCGAGACTGTCGCCATGGCCTTCGTGTCTTTTCCGCAGATGTTCTCATCACATGATAGAGTGCGGTACTTTAGCATTGCTTTAGACGGACGAGTCATCCTTATTGCAATGTCTGCAGGTAGTAGTAAACTCCACCGCTGACAACGTCACGCTTAAAGCTGTCATTGCTTTCATGTGGCCCTATGGATTACCAGATTGATCTTGCAGTCAATGGCGCATGCACAGTTCTGTTGTCGCCCTTTTTTCTCCTATAAAAAGATTGGAGCTCATCGGTCCGATTGCCTCGCTAAGGTGTCTTTCAACGGTCAATGATCACTCCTTGATTGGCCTGTTGGACAGGTCCTCGAAAGCACAGGCCGTTTCAACGCTTCAATTACCGAGTCCGCAAACGCAATAAGCGACGGCTTTGGCGGAAAGGTGCCTTAGTCTTCGACGCATACTGCATGTTTAGACACGAGGCAGAACGATCAAGGCCCGAACACGCTGCCTGTCAGCCCAGTCGGTCGTCTGGAGCAGGTCGAGGCCCGTGTGGTGTGGATACGATTGTAAAGCCATGTCGTGTGCATACAATTGTGGGCTGGATGTGGGTTGACGCTCAAGCCTTCGCTTCCATACTGGGAAAAACATTCAGCCATCGATACGAGCTAACGCCAGTAGAGAGCGACAGAAAGTAGATGTTGAGCGGCACCTGCCAAATCTCTCAACCAACATGAAACATGAGGCTGTCAGGAGTAGAGAATGGACTGTTTACAAGAGAGGAGCGCATGTACAGATATTTTTAGCCGCATAAAAACCGTTCGCAATGAATAGCCGGAGTTCCGCAAGGGAAGACGGAGGTCACTCCGGAGCTCAATTACCAAACGAGCAAACGAAAATGGTAAATGTCATCGCTGGGATCGGGAATTTGTTTCGATAGCATCGAGTTTGAAACATGAAGGCGAAATATTTTTGGAGGAACGAGGGTCGGTCAGTCGGAATGTGGCACACCAAATGGGGCCCAGCCTTATAACACCGCAGATTTCACCCCTTGTCCTCTTCAACAACACCTTCTACACAGCCTTTAGAGGACTGTTCAGAGCGTAAAGGCTTGTTAACTAGATCCTAAACAGTTATGGGGCCCTTAATGTCTATGAAAAGGGTAAAATCTGTGATGTTACAAGGCTGGGCCCCATTTGGTGTGCCACGTTCCGACCGACCGACCCTCGGAAGTGTTATTGGCACTAGTGCCGGACTAGTGGGTAAACTTCGGTTTAAATTGGAATATCAAGGATGGGTCCATCAGCGCAGGCACGGAAACAACGAATACCACTCTGTGATTGAGCGGTAAGTACCTGAGGACAGAGGAACCCAACAGGGCATGGCTCCACCGCCCTGCGAGCTCTGCAAAACCTCAAGAGCCCTCATCAAGCGCCCCAAGAACAACCAAAAGCTCTGTAAAACATGCTTCATCACCATCTTCGAGACCGAGATACACAATACCATCACCGCCAACGCTCTCTTCTTCCCCGGCGAACGGGTAGCCATCGGAGCTTCCGGTGGTAAAGACTCCACTGTCCTCGCCTCCGTCCTCAAAACACTCAACGCGCGTTACAGATACGGCTTAGACCTCGTCCTACTCTCCATAGACGAAGGCATCAAAGGCTACCGAGATGACAGCCTTGAGACCGTCAAAAGAAACGCAGCCCAATATGACATGCCTCTGCTTGTTGTCGGCTACAAAGAGCTCTGGGAATGGAGCATGGACGAAATAGTTGAAGTGATCGGCAAGAAGGGCAATTGCACGTACTGCGGCGTCTTCAGACGGCAAGCACTCGACAAAGGAGCTGTTCGTCTGGGTATCAATCATGTCGTCACAGGTCATAACGCAGATGACATGGCAGAGACCATTATGATGAATCTACTTAGGGGGGACCTGCCACGGCTGGCTAGGGCCACAAATATCGTTACGGCAAGTGCTGCTAGTGAGACCAAGAGAAGCAAGCCGCTGAAGTATGCATATGAGAAGGAGATCGTGCTCTATGCTCATCACAAGAAGTTGGATTACTTCACAACAGAGTGCATCTACAGTCCCGAGGCTTTTAGAGGCAGCGCAAGAACACTGATCAAAGACTTGGAACGGATCCGACCCAGTGCTATATTGGATGTCGTAAAGAGTGGAGAGGATATGGCAAACTTGGTACCGGAGGAGGTCAGCGGGAAAAAGGGAGTTAAGGATATCCTGGTCGTCGAGGGTGAGGCTGAAGGCGCCGGTGGCTGTGGCAGCGCCAATGGTCGATCTAGTGGTGGCGAGATGGCCGATATGGAGAAGAAACTGCTCGCCAATAAGAACGCCCAGGACGACGAAGTTGATCTTACGCTAAAAGGGCAGAACCACGATCGGAACTGCAAAAATACTAAACGAGTGGCCAAGAAGCTCCCTAAGCAGCAGATTGGTAAGTGCAAACAATGCGGCTATCTATCAAGTCAGGAATTCTGTCAAGCTTGCAAGCTGCTCGAAGGTCTCAACAAGAACAGGCCTAAGACCGGAATACACGTCAGCGTGGAGGAGGAAGACAACAGCCCTACGTTGACCAGAAGAATGGAAGGTTTGAAGGTCATTCCGGGCCAGCAAACCTGAGCCAGGGAGCAGTCACTGAAACCCACAGAGATCTAGGGGTTAGGAACTCGACTAGCAATGTACATGGTCATCAGGCCGCATACCTTAGTGTTGCATCCTGCCCTGATCCGGACTCCACAAGACTACGAGTACCCTAGGGTAAATGACGGTTGTGGATTTCATCCATTCCGGGTATAAGACTGGCCGATTGAAACCTCATGGAACGATCCCAGGGCCATGGCACGTGCTTGGACATGGCTGCCTGGCTCTGGATCGCTCAAAGCTGGGCTCGAAAACCGAAGGGCGCCGGTCCAAGTTTCCTTAGTCCCCAGAAGCAAGATTTTCTCCGCACCGCTGGAAGCACAGACCAGAGGCTTTGACATGAACGAGCCAACCAAAACCGTGAGAGGACCTTCGTTCCGGGATGGCAGCTTAGAGGGGTCTGAATAATGAGTAGAGATTGCGCACTGCTACGCGGTAGGTGGCTAACTTGTGGGGGCTGTGGGAAAATTTATTCTAATGGAATAAGAGTCGTCTGCTATGGGGCAGGGAAAGCTGTGTGGAAAGTCTCTTGTAGTTGGAGGAGAGGAGCACTATCTAGTATATCGATATTGAAATCATATCAACCAATTTTGCCAGATGTCTCAGTTTTTGCTTCTCATTCCTGATTTACCTTCTATCACCAATGAATAGCGTACACCAAAACGCCTTCTTTACCTGTCAAAAGAAAGCCATCACACTCAAGTTAACTTTCAACCGCTTAAAAATCTGCTTCTACGCCGTCATGAAAGTTCTGAAAGCGCTGATCCCAGTAAACAGCTCAGGTATACAGACAGCTCAAGGCCGTCCGGACAAGTCCAAGCAGATGTGATGAGGTATCATGAGCCTCAATACTATATTGTCTGACCACCACTTCAAGTAGCAGTCACCAAGGTCGAAGCCAACCGAGCTATGATAATGTTGTGTTGAAATTATACACAAGAATGTAAACCGCATCGCACCCCACCCCTCAGGGGTGTTTGTTCCACCGAAAGTCGCGCCAGCGACCTGGGCTTAGAATGGCCTTCGTAAACCATACCATATGTAGCCCCACCAATACGCCCCGTTCGTCCCTTCTTGACGTCATAGTTACATATTCTTCCCGTGTTGCATATCCTTTCAGTTTGAAAGTCGTCTTCAATGCATAACACTCTGCCTCCACCGATCAATCATATCCCTTTGTCTCAGATCCGCCTCCACCGGCTTCTGAATCATGGGATGCGGCTGATGTCCTCCTCCAGTCGCATATCCATTGATCCCGCCCCCAAAGCCAGCACCAGGTGCATAGACGCCATTGGACATCCCAAATCCACTGGCCATGGGCATGTTCGGCATGTGACCGAGTGATGCTTGCATATTCTGATTGATTGCCCAAGGCGTATTCCGCGTCTTTGGTGCCGGCGCGAATTTGATCTCGTTAGATAGCGTCCTTGCGCCAGCGCCGGCGGCGGGGTGGGCTTGCAGTATGTCGGCCATGCTACGGCGGTTGGTCATGGGAGGTCTGGTCGTAGCGCCATTGCTGTCGCCGCTGGCTTGACGAGATTTGTTGGCTTCGGCTTGCAGACGTTTACGGCGCTGGCCGAGAGTTTCTTCAAGGTCGGGTGTCTTAGTTGCGGTTCGGTTGGCATCTTCGGGTGGCTGTTCGAGACCACCAAACTGAGACATCATCTCGCTGGCGAAGTCGCCGCTAATTGGTCGTGACTGGGTTGGGATTTGGGTGGCTTTGAGTCGTCTGATGCGTTGGCCGAGGGTCTCGTTTTCTTCCTCAATTTCAGGAGTACCATTGCCGTCCTCGAAATCAAGAGGGTCAAGTGTGTACATGCTATTCCTTTTGTCGGGGCTTGCCGTACGCATGAGCGGTTCTTCGCCACGAAGCCGTGCGCGGCGGTGGCTAAGAGGCTCGTTATCTTCCATGTCTCGCCTTGCTATCAGCCCTAACGGTCTATCTTCATCGAAACGTCGGGATTTCTTCATAGCATCCAGGTTCCCCTTGGGAAAAAGTATTCCTAGAGGAACATCCTCATCGTCTTTAGCCTCTATTCCGTTCTGAAGTGCATCAGGATCTTCCCAAGCGAGAGTTATGCGCTTTTGCCTTCTCGTTTGTTTCTCCACTTGTGCTACTGCATCTAGCTGCATCAAGGTAGAATGCATGCCATTAGGAAAGGCGGTGGCAGGCGTACGGTTACGCTGCTTCTGTTGCTGTTTACGCAGTTGGAGCTCAGCCAAAAGCGTTGTAGGCTGTCCGCTGAAGTCGTCCAATTGCTCCCCTTGCCCCTCCACATCCTCTTGTGGATCGAGGAATTCGGCTTCTTCATCAGCGGCACCTACGGCACCTTCGTCGTGGTATTGCACTGGAGCTTCCTCGCTATGAAGTTCAGCTGAGTCGGCCTCGTGATGCTCCTGCGCATCCTCGAATAGCTGAGCACTACTCTTCCTCTTCCCAAAGTTGCCTAAGCTCAGCAAGCTACTGTTTCGTTTCTTTATATCTTCGAGCAAGTTCAAGCTACTACTTCGTTTCGTGAGTAAAATGAGAGAGCTCCTCCTTTTCTTGGGGTCCTTCGTCTCCGCAGGCATCACGCTAGCTCTAGACCTGACAGGAGCTTTGCCATAAATCTCCGCCCCAACTTGACCTACAATTGGATGATCGGTGAACGCACTGACAGGGGCGAACGCCGAAGCGTCGAGAATGCTGTCCAGAGTGGCCATTGCGGACGTGCCTTTGACCTCAATATCCTGTCGTGCTGCAGGCTGATCAAAAAATATGCTTGCCCGTAGTTGAGGTGGCAGATCGGCCATTGTTCGCCGCTTTATGTCTCTTGATGGTATTGCTCGGTCGTCCCCATTGTGAGGAATTCCCTCGGCTGGACTTTCGAGCATGTCTGGTAGCCATACAGCTGATTTTCGCGCATCGATAGGTAAACTACTTAGCATCTCTGAGCGCCGCTTATCTCTTTGTGGAGCGGACGGCAACTTGGATAGCCTTTCTGGGAGATTTAGCATCATAGGAACCGGAGCGGGGTAGTACACCATATTTTCATTTGGGGTGGGCCCCATGTACGATATTGGTCGGCTGGGTGGAACATGTCTTGATGCTCTTCGATTGGCGTTGTCTTGACCATCTTGCTTGTTGTCCGGCTGAGGTGACGTATGAATACCGTCGAAGTCATCGAACAGACCCTTAGCTTGTCGGTACGTGTCTATCGAAGCTCGAGGCTCCTGGTCCGCGTTCTTGATCTCTGGCTCTGCAGCTTGCGTATGGGGGATTTCAATATCATCGAGATTGAATTGATCATCGTTGACAACGCGTAATGCGCTTCCAAGAGGCTCAGGTTCGGATGTTGGTACGAAGCGAGTAGATAGTGGGGAATCAAGTGGTTTTCCCTCTTGCTCAGGTTCCGACACTTGTGTAAGCCGTGGTCCATACGATGCGGACCTCTCTTTGACCGAGCTTTGATGAGACCATGACCCTGAGCGTACAGAATTCCTTGGTGAAGCGAAGTATGCAGCTGGGGAGAAGCCGCCTGACCGTGCAACATTGTTCGTACCAACGATCGAATTGGACACGTGGGAACCAACGCCATATGAGGGCTGGCGGTTTAGTGGTGAGCTTTGATCTTCCTCTTCAATCTGCGAATTCAGTATCGACGACCGCCTGCTTTCTACCCTTTTCTGCTCCATCCTTATCTTCCGTAGCTCTTCATCAATATCCGACCCTGACGAGCTCAATCTTTCTGCACTTTGCTCCAATCGCTCTATATTGCAGATGTAGGCGCCTTGTAATGACAGCGAATCTGGGGCAGGGTGTCTGAGCACAGATCCTTCTCTTGAGACCGTGCGAGGTTGATCCATCTCGTCGGATTGCTGTGCGCGTGACCACAATTCTGATTCGAAGGACAGGATGCGCTGCAAGTCTTCATCAGCTTCGAATGGCGATTGTGAGGTGTGATAAGATTCTGTTTCGGAGTGAGCGTCGAACTCGCCCTGGGCGAGGGCGTTGTAGGCCATGATAGCTGGGAGATTACCCTGCAGATAGGAAAATCTGTCGGTCGTTCGTTCGCACGCATACGTCTAGCGTGAAAAGTACGGGTGTATTTTTGGAACCGCAAACTAACGGATTGAAGATCTACTAGATAATTGACCATTCTGCAAGGAACTTCGTGTAGACCTGTAATTTTGGCACCAAGCGTCAGAAATACTAAGATCTATAATTGACCCAGCAAATCAATTCTCATAAGATCTCATGCTCACCATCTATGGCGAAGTGAATGCAATGCCAAGACTGTCACTTTCTTTGAGTTTAGCCGGCCGTTGAGATAAGATCCGCTAATCCCTGCACAATCCTGCAAGGACAGAAAGCCTTCAATATCTCCAGGCTGAGGCAGCATCATGCCTCACTTCAAGATGAGCGGCGGTGGAGAAGGGGAGGAGTCTTCGGATTCGGATCACAGACAAAAGAGGCGGAAGACGACGAACAGCATGCGGCAAGCAGTACCAAATGGCATGGCCCAAACCAACGCTGGGGCGTCGCCCGCCGCTCCCAACTCGTTCGCTGCTAAAATGATGGCAAAGATGGGGTATGTGGAGGGCCAAGGTCTAGGTGTTACTGGTCGGGGAAGGCTGGCACCAATCGAAACGCAGCTGAGGCCGCAAGGGGCAGGATTGGGCGCTGTGAAAGAGAAAACAAAGCAGGCGAAAGAAGAAGAGAAGAGAGAAGCTGCTTTCCGAGGGGAGGTCCTGGAGGACTCAGAAGAGGAGGGGAAGAAGAGGCGTAAAAGGCTGAAGGAGAAGAGGATGTTTGGATTGGGAGTGACGAGTGGATCGGGAACACCAAAAAGCAGGCCAAAGCCGAAATACAGGACTGCCTTAGAATTACAGACAGAGACAGAGGGCCTAGACGTGCCAAAGGCTCTTTTGTCTATATACGATGCTACCGGCCAAGAGACGAAGCTCATATCCTCGGCAGCAGGACTGATGACTTCTCAGAATACCATGGTATGTACGTCTTCCCACGGGACCTTACCCCATTCGGGAGTGCACATGGAGTCGCACGGATGTGTCTCAGGTGTAGGCAGGAACTTTTATCCAACCTCTGCTTGTGAAGCTTGTCTAGCGCACCCTTCGTTGTCGGAAAGCGGTACGCTGACTTCGAAATGCTTACAGGTACCCGCTGAAACGGAGTCTACGAAGATTGCTCGTAGGGCTCGAAGAGATCTTGATGCATTTGCCGATGAATGGACTAGTCTGCAAGCCCTGAAAGCTCACAGCGAGGATCAGAGAAGCCAGCTAAATCAAGAAATTCAGAGGGAAGACGAGGAAACCATTATTATCGAAGGGTTGATTACTGCAGTTGAAGATCTGCAGGCGTCGACGGACTCGTATGGGTCTGACGATCAACTGATCTGGGACACGATCGTTGCCAAACTTAAGTTTATAGAACGCTTAATAGAGGATCCAGACGATGGCTTTGGGCTGCAGGAGATCGCGGTTGCAGCGATACATCCTCAATTCAAGTCTACTCTACAAGAGTGGAAACCTCTGAAACAGCCTAAGAGTGTGGTACCTTACCTTGAAAGGCTCCAAGACATGATCGGCATTAATCCCTCAGTATCTAAAAGCACCGAAGTCGCGTTGCAGAACGGCGTCTCATACACGAAGCCCCAAATCAAATCGACCACGCCTTATGAGACCATGATGTATTCTCTTTGGCTTCCGCCGGTACGCTCAGCTATTACAAACGACTGGGATGTTTATGATTCTAAGCCCCTGACTGCATTAATCGACACCTGGAAACCCGTGCTTCCACAATTTGTCCTTGCCAATGTCATTGACCAGCTTATTGTCCGACGCCTTAGTGACGCAGTAGCAGCATGGAGGCCAAAGAAATCTCAAAATCAATCCCGGCATCGCCAACCACATCAGTGGCTCTTCCCTTGGCTACCATACCTCGACGAGCAACATATTGACCCAAGGAGCTCCTCCGGCTTACTTGCAGATGTGAAGCGAAAATTCAAGTCTATCCTTACCACATGGGACTTAAGTGGAGGAGTGCTTCCCGGACTAGACAAATGGCAGTCAATGTTTCAATCCGAGCTATCATTAATGCTGGTCCGCCACGTACTTCCTCGCCATGCTCAATATCTTTCCGATAATTTCGTAGTGGATCCATCGGACCAAAATCTCACCCCCTTGGAAGACGTTCTTAGATGGAAAGATCACTTTCCTCTCAGTACAATGGCGCAGCTTCTCACCGCCGAATTCTTTCCGAAGTGGCATCATACTCTCTATCTCTGGCTCACGTCCGAGACTCCAAGCTATGAGGAGATTCAGAAGTGGTATCAATGGTGGAAGCAGGAGCTAGAAGAAAAGCTACAGGCTGAATTCAACGAGCTACCTTCCGTTGCAGCTGAGTGGGAAACGGGCCTTGAAACCCTCAATATTGCACTCGATGCACTGGCGAATGGCCTCGATGTGTCCACACAGTTAAGGGCGCCAACCGTTGCTCCTACACTGCAGGCTACGCCATCCGTTTCCATTGCTGACGTTCCGCGGGTAGCTTACCCATCAATCGAGGCCACATTCAAGGATGTTGTCGAGGAATGGTGTGCAGAGAACGGACTACTCATGGTTCCTCTTCGAGAGGCGGATGTCCAGTCCGGGTTGCCACTTTTCCGGCTCACAGCCAGCTCAAGTGGCAAAGGTGGTATTGTTGTCTATCTGAAAGGCGACGTTGTTTGGGTCAGAGTCAGGAAAGCAGGACCAGATGGGTCGTGGAGCTTTATGCCGATGGGTTTAGATGACGGGCTAATTACCAAAGCTGAGAATAAGTGACAGACTTGATACCCTTGTTATAGACTTTGACCACCCGATCGTGGTTGACGATGTCACCTGTCTAGTGCGGTTTCCATTGCAAAACACCGCTGCTATAATATTACCAAGGGTATGTTACCCATTGATATTGATACGTGGAATCGTTGCCCAAAACTCGTGGCTTCTGGCGGGGTAAGAGCCAGGCAAGTCTGTTCCAAGTCTGCGTGTACGAAGTCACGCACTACTAAGGTAGTAATAGTGTTCATTTGCTATATCTCAATTACTTTCTTTCTTTTTCTTCATCTGCTTCGAAATGCAAAGAAAAAGCTCACTCTATGTTCAAACACTTTTAGAAGCCTATACAGCTTCAACCCTCATTTCGTAGGCACCTATTTAAAAAGGTGCTGCACCATATATTTAAACGCTTTTTGGCAGCCACAATGCTTAGCAGGCAACAAATATTCGAATTTCCATGACTCCTAAGGCTAGCGAAAGTCAAAAAACGATGTTTTCATCTCTTCATAAGATGCGAGATTTTCACTAATTCATCTCTTCTAATTCTTCACAGTCCTTCCATCTGAACTTATACTGATTCACATCCACACTAAATCAAATAAATACCAGCATCACACCCCTTTTGAAAACCTTCACCATGGTTCTTCGCGGCCCACCACAGCCTTCAATCTTCAGTACGCCTCCTTCCGTCTCAAACGCTCCCGATTGTTCCTTCCCTCCCACGCTTCTTCACGGGAGCACCTACCAAGCTCAGCACGAATCTTCAGAGTACCTCAACCAAGACGACCATATCTACACCGAAGATCCGGCTTCTCTCTTCCCCTTTGCCATCGCCGGCCCCCTTCATCTCCCCCGCCGGTGCAAGCAACATACCCACCTACACGCACTCATATGCGGGCTTCTACGTCGAAAAATCATTCCTTCAATTCCTCATCGCAGCCAGGGGTCGGCACTTGAGTTATAAACAGTGGATTTTCACCAACTTCGACCCAATGGATGGCAAGCAATCGGCATTAGTCCGCTTACACCAAAACGCCATAGCCGCATTCAATCGTGTATTTGAGGTCTTGCATCACGGTGGCAAGCTCCCATGCATCTCAGAGCAAAACCGGCTCGTAACCATGGAACAAACCCTCACACACGAGACATTCGCGCGCTTTCCGGTCCTTTGGAAAATGTGCTTCGCTGTCAATTGGCGCCTTATCCATGAGATCCACGAACCACTCCATACACTCGCCAGCCCCGATTTCACTGAGCCGGCTGCCAGTCTCGCTCAGACTCGCGAGATGTTTGAGGAAGAGTGGATTGTGCTTGATGATGCGGCGGAGATATTGAGTGGATGTGATCCAAGATATGTAACTTGGGGAAGATTGAAGGAGCAGAAAAGGCGGGTCTTGAAGGTGATGGAGACGTTGGATGAGATTTTTGAGGCCCGGGAACGGGGTCTTGGGCAGGATGTTCAATATGCGCTGTATGAGAGACTCGTTTCGCTTAGTCGTGGTGAGAGCTGAGCTCGTACTAATGCTGCTACAGGTTTGGGCCAATGTTTGCTTGGGTGTTGATGGGGCAGTCTTCGCCATTTAGGAAGCTAAATTTTCTTGACGAAGTGCTGAAGGATCTCGACATCTTGTCGGCAAATGAATGTGAGCTCTTGGGTGATCTTTGCGCTTGTGAGGATGTAAGGGGCATTCAGGGGCGGCCATGAAGCGGAGCTAGAGGTTAGCCAATAACTTCAACGGCGGAAACTCAAACGCCGAATAAGTACGTCAGAATACCGGGATTTCTGCGAATTGGACCAATTTTGGGTTGAATACTTCCAGATGGAGAGACTAATTCCAAAATTGCAAATTGAACTCGTGCTATTCCATGCATGCAAATGTCTCAGTCTCCCTACCCACCAAAACCACCTCCCCCTCAACGATCCTCAACAGGAATCACATCCCATTTCCTCTTCAAATACTCCCTCACACCCTCCTCCTCCATCACAGGATCAAAGCTCGCCATCTCCCTCTCGTCCCCCTCCCCAATCGTATCTTGCGAATAATCCTCCACACATTCCCCATCAAGAAGCTCGCCCGTGAAAAAAGTAAGGTGCTCGTGAGCTGTGAAAAAATTCCATTCTTTCAGCCCTTGGACGTCGAAGAATTCATTCTTGTTCATGGCTTCGCCGGCTGCGATTAGCTCTGTGTTTGAGATTGAGTGGCGGTCGAGGCTACCGACTACTGTGTCATGAAGATGTGTCAGCGTTTCTCTATCTCGACGGTTCCCCGATTTGTAGGACGTATGTGCGGAGCAACGAATCTTTTGTGCTCCATGAATATGTAGTACAACTCAAAGAGCGCTATAAACAGGGTTGGAAGAATTTAAGAAATACACATACATCCAGCCATAAATATCTTCCCTGCATACGTCTGGATCCGAATCTCCTCCCTCTTCGGTCCACGCGAGTTATAATATCGACTCGTCTCATGCGGTGCATGGATAGCTACCAGACCCTCTGGTACCACTTCGCGGAAAAAGGCTAGATATGCTTCGAGGCGTTCTTCAACCGTCATGTGTGGCTTGTTGAAGAGGTCGGCGATGTGCTGGGATGGTGCTGAGATTTCTGGTTTTTTGCTGGTGCGCTGGCTGGCTGCGCTCGATGCTGCAGGATGGTTAGTGAGGATGGAGCTGTGGGTTAGGGGATGATGGGAGAGGTGGAGCTTACGTTCTGCGTGGGTGGGTGGAATTATGTATCTTCGCTCTCTGCGGAAGGAGTAGGGGGTTTGGTCCATGGCTGTGATGGATTTTTGGCTGACTTGTGATTTTAATCGTGAGATTGAAGGAAAACAGATGTTGATGATGAGATATATAATTTTCACAGCAGCTTTGATGAAGCTGATCTGTTGACCGCGAAATTTCTGGTAGCACAGTGGTATGATACACAGGGTCCTGATTTTGGATGTCCGTTGCGTTCAAAAAACCTGGTATATGTCGTGGTTGTGGAACGACTTTTAGGGACGTTGTACCATGCGATGTGTTGCACATGTACTAACAGAGCATTCTCGAAGACTATAGACTAAATGATGAAGCTTAGCCAGCATTCAGCGTATGACATTTATACTAGGTAGTGCACGATCAGTGCCGAAGAGACTACATCGGGCTGTGAAAAGTTTGAGGACGGCAGGCAGGCATAAAGGGACAGCGATAAGTAAAGCATTCCAACCAGTACAGAGCTGAATCTTTCTTACCCTCGGCAAGTATTTTCTGCTGACCTGTACAATATGTCATCCAACATCAGTTTGGTATCCTAGCCAAACACCTCAAGGTGTCCAACGGAGCCCATACAAACATCTCATTCAAACCACATCCCCACACCCAACACAAGAACCCCCATCATCTCATGCTTAACCGTAATATTCCACGGCTCTCCCAAAGCCCAAAACAGCACAGCAACCCCCACACGGAAAATGAGAGAGTACCGGTATACAGTCCAATCATCCTGCAAGGCCCCCATCAATTCGTAGCCGTTAATGATGAATAGCCAGAGTACTAGAGATAGTCAGGAGGAAGAACGTAAGCAACATCAGTCAGTGGGGCTCACGAAAGATCTGCGTAGCGCGTACATACTGTAGATGGAATTGTTTCATGAAGTAGAAAGGGTTGTAGAGGTGTGTGAGGTTTTTGTACATGGTGAGGATTGCTATGAAGGCAAGTGCCCAGCCCGCTGGAGATAGCTCAGGGAGGTTCACCCTGGTGGAATTGGAAGATTGCTACGAAGGCGATCGCCCAGTTCGGTGGCGATAGCTCAGGGAGGTGCGTTTTTGTTGAATTGAAGTGAGTGGAGGGCTTTGGGTTGATGGAAGTCAGAAAATGAATTGCGGAGATCAAGGCACTGAGAGTCTGTCTGGACGTGTGTTGGAGATGGTGATTGAAGGTGGAAAAGGGGCTTTGAAAAGTCCGTCAATTCCTGGCTGGTTTCTTTCTGTGTCACGTCAGCGAGTTATGTTGCAGCGTAGTAGGAAGCACGTAGAGCTGAAAAACGGAGCTGTATGTCAGTTGAGCAAGATCCTCTATGTCACTTATCTTTGGGGCACACACAGAGAATTGGCCCCGAAGATTACCATCACGCGATCTGTCAACTCACTCTTGCCGCATAACTTACTGTTCGTTCCACAAACTCGTGGCGAAAACCGAAAACTAAGAATCATTTTCCCTTCCCCCCTGGACCGTCATGTTCAAATGTGGATTAGCGCGTGCGCAGCTTCGAGCTCATGCAGGATTGAAGACAGCGTTTAATTCACAAAGTCGGGTTATCGCTGGCGTTCCATCTTGTCAGAATTCAGTAGTCTTTTGCACTTTTCACTTTTGAACCGTTTTGAGCTGTCGTGTTCTGGAGGAATAGAGCTGTCTAGGGGCCTAGACTACGAGTTGTCCTGTTACTTTAACATATGCTGCGACTTCATCTCTTTGGTCAAGTAGCTTCGTCATGGTTTATTTTACGCTTCAGGTCAGTAACAATGAACGATAACGAGTCTCCAACGAACGTTGCTACTGAAGACACATCGAGAGATGAGATAAAGTCAGAACATGCAAGCCAATAATCAGATGGGGTTCGAATTCAAACGCCATCGCAGGACTTTTGCGCAGACGTGTTGTCTTGAGTTGTAAGATACATTGGTGGCTAGGCTTTTTGGCAAAGACCCACATACGACACTAAAATGGACTCACACCACCATTTCCTCGAGGTGAGGGTTGCTTATTATAGCGTTGTAGTACCAAGAGGAGATGAGTTTTGTACGGATTGCAGCAACGTACCAGGGACAAGCGGAGATTTAAGGTGTGGATCGTGATCGGTGAAAGGCTACGTAACTTCTGTAAATGTTCATCAGGCCAATCGAGAGAACGTTTCTTTGGAAACGTATACAACACGACGTCCCTGTACTGTATTTGGCCACTTTTCCAATTGTACTCATTGTGGTCAACAGGCGTTCCAGTTGCTTTAATGGAGTTGTCGTCGAGTCTTGGCAGGGGAACATTCCCCCGGGTTCCGCTAGCACGCCGTTAACGCCCAACCAACAGACGAACCCTGTTGAGACCAGCCTAGAACCGCTTGACATGGGCGGGCCGTGAACCCAATGAACGGGGAATTCAAGCCTAGCGTCACCGTGCAGCGTGATTGTGATTGTGATTTACAAACTTTGAAGAAATCGAGGGGGGGGGGTTTCTTCTTCTCCGCACTTTCCCCTGATCAACGTTGTGCAGCGAGCTTCACTATGCGCTTTGGGTGCGGAAAATGACATCTCGGATCTAGATGCAGTAGTCTTGATGACATTCTCGGCTTCAACACACCAGCTGGTCTGAGTCCGCCTTAACTGCCCAAGATTTCGCGATTGAACCCCCACAGTGCGAGCATCTTTTGTGCTTTGTTCCCCTCGCTCAACACAACAAAGCGCATCCCATTCGCTTCTTTGACCTCTTTGATTCTTGCACAAAGCGATTGACGTCTCGTCAATCTCATTGTCTTCTTGATTTATCTTCACTGCTGTTGCAGAGGCAACACCTTTTCACCTTGACACGCAGTTTCCCCTCCGAAAACACTCCACAGCACGCCACCTCTACCGTTGGCAGAGTACACTACTCCAAAAACTCTCAACCTCGTCTCCTGGAAACCACAGCCCAAGCACGACCACCTACCGCAACAGATCTTAGCGGGGCTGAGTTCCGACTGTCAATACTACAGCCATGGCTTCCCAGGACGATTCCAGGAGGCCTTCCAATCCTACGTCAAGTTTGTTAGCGGATATGCTACGGGAGAAGAAGGCACAGACCCAGCGAGTTGGATCGAGGAATGTTATAGACGGTAGGGATATACAAAGCTCGCCACTGGCGTCAAACACTACACGGAACGGATCCTCAGGACAGGGTCGGCGTAGTAGTGGGGCACATCCCAAAGAGATGGGAATGAAAGAGATGGAGGAGCACATTTCCAAAATCAACAAGCAGAACTTCGATCTCAAGCTGGAAGTGTTTCATCTTCGCCAGCGCAACGAGGTCCTTGAGGGGAGGGTGGACAAATTGCAGGCTCTAGAGGCGGACAACGAGGAACTGCAAGCTATCAATGAGGATATCCTCCTCGAGCTTGAGAAGCGCGACGTTGCTGTTCAAGAGGCTGTGAACTTGATCTGCGAGCTGGAAGCTAAGATTGAGGAGATGGCAGATGCAGAAGCATACTTCGATCGTCGCTCCAGGACACCAGAACTACATTCTACTCCTCCTCGCGATATAGCTACTGTCTTACTTCCTCATAAGCCAGCTTCCCAGGATCCAGATACTCCTCCAACGAAGGGCCAGCAGGATTCCAGGAACCAAAAGGAGTCCCCAGATGGATTACAGCCCCAAGCCATTCCTTCTCGGCAAGACACATTATCTCCACCGGCGCCCAAATCACCACGACGAGTTCCTTCGTTCATCCTGGACGCAAAGAAGAGCACGAACGTCTTGCGAAGCTTGTACTCAGCTAACGCCAGCCAGGCCAGCTTGGCTAGACCTGATAGCGCCTTCAGTGGGGACGAGGACGAAGACGAGTGGGCGAATCAGCAGATGCTAAACTCTCCACGTCTCAGTGTCTTGAGCGAGAGCGGCTTCTCTAGCATTTACAATTTCAAAGACAACGATCTCAGTCCAGGTCGTTTGGAGGACGGTAACGCTCGCGCAAGATCGCCCAAATACGGCACAACTTCTCCACCAAACAACCAGCGTGAGGCAAGACTGGAGAAATGGGTGGAAGAGCGAAAACGACCTACTACACCCGTTCAAGCATCGCCAAAATCCAGCTTCAATGACCATTTCTCGTCGATTGGCCAAATACTCGAGAAGGTACCAAGTGCTCCCGAGAGCCCGCAACCCCAGCAGAGTCCACGTCAGCTCAAGCCTCGCGAGGAGCGAAGCCCCAGGAAGCAGTCGCGAAAGGAATTGCAAGCCCGCCAGAGAAGACCTTCGTCGCCAGCCTTTGGTGGACCTATCTTTGGCGGTGGATACTTGCCTCCAACTCCAGACACCATGAGTACTCTGACAGTGGCAGGGAATTCCTCTACACCAAGTATCATCACAGAAAAGAGCTTGCTCGACCGCCCTCACACCTCAGGCAGTGGGAATTTCCCAAGCAATTTTACTACCACCTCAAATTTTGACAGTAGAGACGCATACAAGTCATCCGATGAAGAGCGAGCCTCGTCTCATCAGAAGGGTAAGAACCCAAGCTCTGAAAGCGTTAACGCGGACCACGCCCAATCCTCGCCTCGTACTGGTGGATTCACTGAAGCTACGCGCCGTCTTCGAGCGAACGCACCAGCAGTCCGACCAGCTCTCACGACTACAGGTACCGCTACAATATTCAGCTCAGAAGCCTATACGCCGACGCAATCTTCGCGAACCGTGTCTTATCCTTCGCCCACTGATTCGTCGCGAAGGACGTCTAACCAGCTATCCCCCACGAGCAGCCTTACAATGACGCCTATGAGGCGAAGCCCGAGTGCAAGGTCACACCACTCACCAACAACTGGTCAAGATCCCACGACTCCGACTGTCATGAAAGTCCAGACTGAAGCTAGACCTAATCCAACACGATCGTCATCTCTCCGCTCAAGAATGGCATCCAAGATGACCAAGACCCCTAACCAGTCGGGTCACCAGAGTGTGGCTTCGCGACTATTCCGACGTTCGACAGCCACTTCTCAAAATGCTCAGCCAACTAACGCGCCGAGACCACCAGTGTCACGTGCGCCTTCCAACCACGCCCGCATTCCAAGACCCTCAAGTCTCTATAACGGTGCGCAACCAATTTCTAGCCCCATTTACAAGCTCTCTTCCTTACTGCCCGACGAAATGCTGACTGACCTTGAACGATACAGCTCGTCCAGGAACGGCCAACAGTGAACAGAACATTGGTGATCAGAAGTTTCTGCCGACGAATATAAGGAGGCACAGTGCTATTTTGGATGATGGGGGTTGGGGAAAAGGTGTGTTTGTTCGTGCGAATTATTCGGCATGATATCTCTAATCGTAATCGGGGAGCAGAGAACAATAGCACGGATGAAAGCAAGAAATGGACTATGGGACGAAGTGCGAGTTCGAAAGTAAGGGAAGGATTTGGCTTCAGGCGCTCGATGAGCACGCAGGGTGTGTAAGATATGTAAGACATGGGCACAGCATGGGTGAGACTGCTTCCCAGCGCACCTAAGGGGCGTTTTTTTCCTTTTGATTCATAGAAGGAGAGGCTCACGCCCTGGAAATATAAGATGCTATTATGTTCACCAAAGCTAGTTCCAGGGGGCACTGAGAGCCTCATGCACGAGGACGTCATTGCGAAACTCTCGTTGAACGAAGCTACTCTAAACTCCATTCATGATTGATCAGCTGTACCTTATGCTTACACCATTTACAATCTTTACTATTCGCCATCCTCAGCAACAATGGCGATCATACATATAGTAATGTTTGAGGTATGCAGCCACTGCTCCTTCTGCTACCACGCCCTTCCAAGTTCCCCTCACTAACAATCTCAAAGTTCAAGCCGACTCTAGAAGCTTCGGAGATACACTCGGTATGCCCCCCTCACCCACCTGTAACCGGACCTCCAGCAAGTCTAATTCGAACACGCATAGGCATGCCAACGCATGCTCGATCTCGGCAATAAATGCGTCCGCCCAACGTCAAGTCTGCCGTATATCAAGTCCGTCTCCGGGGGGAGGAACAATAGTACTGAGCCAATGGTATGGCATCCTCTTTTTCATTCCCAGCTTGCGGCTCCCCTGCATCCCCGTATACTCTTGTGCCAGGTTTGGATTTGGCTCATGGCGGGGTAGGCAGTGTACTCGCATGGCTTCGTGGTAGAGTTTGAGAGCGAGGAGGATCGAAAATATTATTTGGAAAAGGATCCGGCGCATTTGGCGTTTGTGGAGAGTGTGAAGCCGCTGGTGAATAAGGTTGGGTGGTATGTACCTTTTCGGAGCGATGTTTGTCCAGTTGGGCAGGTTTTGGCAGCTTTTGCGAAAGAGAGACCCCAGAAACATGTCTCACAATTTAAAAAATATCCTAAAACTGTAGTGCTGACTCGGAATTATAGCTGTGATTACATGCCTGGCGTTTTTTGAGCATGGGGAGGAAGCTGTGGGGGAGCAGGCACGCGAGGTTCGGAGGCGGACGATCATGTAATGAATATGCGTAGGTTGTTTCATGAGCTATACTATTTATACCCAAGACTCCTGTATCTGATGCCGCTGAAACGCTGGATGCATGAGGTGTTACTGCTGCAAGGCCATCCTAGACCATAAAGGATTCTCCACATCCACATTGTTCCTCTATTTCAACATTAGCCTAAAGCCTCACAACCACAAGCGAAAGTGTACTCACTAATATTCGGATTCCGAAACACAAACCTCTGATTCAACTTATCCTCCACCCAATCCATCTCACTCCCAATAATGCTAAAGAGCGCCTTACTATCAATCAACACCTTAACCCCATCCTGCTCCACCGCCTCATCGAATTTCCCCGCCTTATCCACATACTCCAGATGGTAGGCCAGCCCCGAACATCCCCTGTTCTTCACTCCCACTCTTATGAACTTCGGTTCCGGAAGCGAGAGGAGGTCGCGGAGTTGCGATGTGGCGGTGGGCGTGAGCGTCATAGCTGCTTTCCTTGCGCGAAGCCTAGTCGGCCGTTGGGGTTTCTCTGTAGAGGGAGTAGAGGAGGGTTCGGTTACTGGTTTCGACTTTTGCGCTTCATTTTCGTTGATGCTAACGCTTTGCTTTTCCGGCTGATTCGCCGCTGCAGCGTAATACTGCCCTGTCTGTCTAGACGGTGTTGAGTTGTTGATTTCAGGCGATGTGCCTGCTATTGAGGTGTTGGGGATGTTTGTATTGCGGGGTGGCGGGGGAGCGGAGTCGAGGGTATGGGGGCGGTATTCGGTTGCTGTTGAAAGTTTTCGACGACTTGTTTGGTGGGTGTAGCAAGAGAAGCATGATGGCAAAGCTCTGAGTGGTAGTGAGCGTGCTGTGGTAGGCGCGAGGCTTGAGGCGAATTTGAAGAGGGTGTAGGAGGATGATGTCAAGGATCGGGTGCATTGCTGGAGGGACATGGTGCTAGACTGGTGTGTCTCGATAATGGTATTGCAAACTCGGTCTATGCTTTCATAGTATTATCAGACAGAGAAATTTGACACAAGTGGTATGTAGATATGCGAATGAACCACTTTGGCTTTGTCATGTTAGGAAGGTTCTCCACGGTTTTCGCCGGTCATTAGGTTCAGCCAATCAGGTGCAACAGGATTATTCCTTATCCAAATCTTATGCCAAGACCTTGTCTTGGCAAGCACCACTAAATCCTCTCCCACTTTATTATCATTTCACAGAAGATATCGGTATCTCAAGCAAACGTGTCTTTGTTCCCACCTGCTTATCTAAGTCTCTGAAATCGCTCGTGTTGCTTCGGCTCAACAAGGTCCCAACAATCTCACGCAGCACGTACACATTGTTCTTAAGATAAACACTTTATAGTCAGCGTGTAAACCACCTCGTGGCTCTGCCCCAGAGCACTTGGAGCAATAGCTTGGATCAGTACGACTGCAATGGAATGGATGCCTTGAATACTCCGAGACGTTGGGAGATTTATACTCTTCAAGAGTCGAAAATGGAAGCGTCACCTCTTAACCAGCAGACCAGACCAAGCTCGTTCCGGCCCAAGATCGCTCGATTATACGAAGATCTGTTCAGGGAGGGTGATGAGGACCCAGCAGATTCGGATGGATTCTGGGGCGAGTTCTTTCTTCTAAAACCCGACAAGATTGCTCTAGAACGGCAACTGGAGTCGCTCACTCCAGAGGACCTCTTGCATCTCCAGCATGAGACCCAACAGCTCTTTGTACGAGCCGTACACCAGATCAAGGCTGCAAAAGCCCCGTTGGATGAGCATGCACTCGATGTACGTCGACCCGTGCTGTTCCCAGCGCCCAAGGTGGACACTTACAGGTTCAGACTTTGACAGTCTTCTTAGGTGTCATCTTGACCAAACGATACACTAATCCAAGCTCCGACATAATTACAGTCCTAGCTGGACTCGATGACGTGGATGCGGTGTTCTTCGACTTTGCGAATGCCATTGAGAGCATTGTGCGAAACGGGAGCTCCCGTAAGATTTCCATTCTTGCAGAACTTTGACTCGAGAAGTTGACTGTATGTAGTCGAGACCCGTGGGAAGGCCATCGATGTCGCTCTTTCATTGACTTCGGGAGCTTATCAGACAAGCCTGGTGTCGTACTTTACACATCGAGACTTGTTTCCTGCTCTGATGAAGGTATTTGCCGCTTTCCATTGTACGTTGATATCGCAACTAAGAAACCCTATCCGACTTCCGTCTCGTCTTGATCTTGATAGTGGGGTTTTTTCTTCTTCTTTGGATCTGCCTCTACATATTCGACCCAATTATAAGCCCAGCAATAGCTTACACGGGTGTAGTACATCCAAGATTCGGACGTCCCTGAGCTAGTCTTCAAGCCATTCCTTCTTCTAGGATTGCTTTCAAACTACAATAAGTTCGAGTTTCGAAATCCCTACCGATTACGGCTCGAGGATTTTGTCAACGAAAGCGCTATTGTAAAAATTATCCAAGGTCTGGGTAATGCCTGTTCGCAATCGCGAGACTATTACGTTGTAATTCAAGAAGATGTTGCTGAAGGCTGGACTCTCAGCAGTACATTGGCGTATCTCAGCCTTGGTCTTATAGCCCCAGCAAAAGCGCCGACTCCAGCCTTACCCAAGGCTGATGAAGCGAAGGAAGGATTTGCCATCCTGTAAGACCCGTCTCAGGTCCTGCGGATAGCCTGACGCTGACTTGTCTACCAGGCCAAAATCAAGCGCTGCAGTCTTGCTTGGAGTTTACGATTTCACGATTGCTAACAAAGTCTTTTGTTCAAACTTCATCACATGTCCTACCAACCCAAGGACAGGGGAGGCACCTTTTAGCGCCTTTCTGTCATTTACGTCTTACATCCTTCATCATAGCTACCGTTCCACAAGAGCAACGCTTTACGCCCTGCTGAATCTGCTGATACTTCGGGTCATCTTGGAGGATTTGATCCTCTGCAAGGCCTTATGCGATCCTGAAATTCTGCCCTCAGTCCGACTATGTCGCCAACGCCAGCCGTTCCTCCCTGCAAGACCAAAGCCGCGTCCAGTAGCTGCATCCATCTTGGACGTACTAGTTGACGCCATTAATCACAATCTCCGCCGTAATCTGGACATACCACTATATGTCTCAACCATTGGCCTAATTCACCGCCTGCTGTCTTACCTTACATTCACTCGGACGCGGTTATCGTACCACTGGTCGCTTCTCTGGCAGACACTTCTTTCCTTCCTCCGGTTCTTGACCACCTACTCATCCTCGCTGTCGGTGCATGATCCTGACCTTCCATTGCTCATCAAGCCTTTCCTCGCTACCCTAGCTCTAGCTATTACATCCGGAGATCATTTTCTTCCAGATCCCGCAGCATACGATGATTTGTTCTACAAGCTCGTCGAAACGGGCGACTACCTAGCACGCTTCAAGACGGCCTTCCAGGCCCACCTTACACAACCAGAAACCACAGATGCTACACCGAACGCGCCAACTACTGCACCAATCGATATTCTGATCCAGGTCGCGGCTCACTACCATGACCTTGTTGAAGCCGAGAAGAGCAAGGGCCGCTTGGGTGTCAACGCAAGCCCGAGGGAAGTGAGCAAAGTCATCAGACAGGGGTATGAGACTCTTAGTCTGCCCGCAATGGATGGATTGGACAGATGGGACAGATTCAGGGAAGGTGATGAAAGGGGCATGTTGAAACGAGTTGCCAGGATAGCTGTGGATGATACGAAGAAGCTGCTTCGTGCTGCTTGATACTCTCAATGCTAGAGATCGATGTCTACAAATCTTGCCTTGAAGCGCAGAACGATCTCTGGTAGAATGACATTGTTGTACTGAATTGTGTTCAAGCCCCTGCATACGCCTAAAATTTCCCCACGAACAATGCAAGCGAAAGGCGGGGCAGCAATTTGCGGTCCAAAGATCTCCATTCCCAGACATCATACTCTTTACATCTGCATTATCAACGTACAACATGCATTAGAGAGTAAAAAAGCCTCAAGTCTCTGAATCTCATGATACCTCATGATCTCGAGGAAGACGCGCTTTCCATTGGTGGGGGGTTGCAGTCACCAATGCACAATCCAACCTATCTTCTAGCTTGCGGCTTTATCTCTCTGCTCGTGATACGTCTTCTCCTCGGTCGGTCATGCTGCTTTGCTTTTGTTGTGTATAAGTATAGTCCCAACTGTCTCCTTCATTTAAAGAAGCTTCCATTCTTTTTCTACAGCCGCTACTTCATCATTCGAAGTACATCATCCCTTATCCGTTAATTCCGATAAAGCTCAACGCTGCACGTAAACCGTTGAAATTGAGAATTTCTTCTTCGGCGTCCCGTCTCCGATAGAAACTTTTCATCCTTACTCAATCACTATGGCAAGCAACGGCAACAGTACCAGTGGTATGTTACTCCGCTCTGCTATGTACAGACTGCCTGCCGCAATTCGTTCTTCATGCCTCTCCCCACTAGACTTCAGAACCAGATTTTTCACCCAATTCTCCGCCTTAGCGACAAAGAGTCAGCCATCCGTACCAGTTACAATGCCCATAACAGCTAAACGCGTGTAAGCTAACACGATTAGAATCCGCAGACCATTTCAGCCTCGCCCTCCACCAAAACCGCCAATGGGCGCAAAAAACCGCCTCGGACCAACCCTCCCTCTTCCCCACCCTCGCATCGGGCCAACGCCCGCAAATCCTCTGGATCGGCTGCTCCGACTCCCGTATCCCTGAGACTACAGTCTTAGGCTTGCAGCCCGGCGATGTCTTCGTACACCGCAACATCGCCAACATCATCCCCTCGACCGATATCAACTCCCAAAGCGTAATCTTCTACGCCGTGAAGTACCTCCAAGTCAAGCACATCGTCGTCTGCGGCCACACCTCCTGCGGAGGCGTGAACGCCGCGCTCGCGAATCAGAAGCTTGGAATTATCGATGCGTGGTTGACTCCGTTGAGGAAATTGCGGGCGGAGAACCAGAAAGTGTGGGGACATCTGGAACCGGCGGAGAGAGCGGTGAGATTGGTGGAGGCGAATGTGAGGGAGGGGGTTAAGACGTTGAAGGAGAATGCGGAGGTGATTGAGGCGATGCGGGAGAGGGGGGTTATGGTGCATGGATTGGTTTATGATGTTGGTTGTGGGGAGTTGAGGGAGTTGGAGATTAAGGAGGACGAGGAGGTGGTGAAGGAGAGGGAGGAGGCTTTTGGGTGTAAGTGAGGGGCGCAGAGGGTTTGGTCAGCTTTACGGCATGTGTTCGATAAATTGGTAGGCTTGATTGAGATGGTTTTTGTTGTTCTCCTAGCTTGCTTGTGCGATGAATTCTACTTCTTCTCCACAAACTTCAGCACCTTCTTCACGAACCCCTCCGGGTTCTCTTCTGCCAAGTAGTGCCCACACCCCTCAATAACAATCCTCTCGGGCTTCTCATAAAACTCCTCCGCCATCTCCAACGCCCTCGTCGTCGTAAAAACATGCTCCCCACTCATAACACAACTCCTAACCTTCACCTTCCCATCCCTCTCCCTCCACGCCCGATTATGTTTCGCATCCTCCTCAAACATCCTATAGCTCGTAAACGCCGCATCCAGCCCCCCCGCAGCCGCATACTGCGTAGCATAAAATTCCAAATCCGCATTCGTAATCGCGGACTGATTCTGCAGCAGGCGGTCAAAGAAGTGCTTCAGGTAGATTTTCTCCTTCCCAGTGGTAAGAGCGACAGCGATGTCTGTCTGGGCTTGGAAATCGAAATGCCAGAGCCCAGCAGAATGTTTCGCTTCATCGTAATATGTCGTCCCTGGCAGAGGACACTCCCCCCAATTCAAACTCGCCACATGATCTGGGAACTGCGCTACATAAGCGTGTGCGATCATACCGCCAATATCATGGCCCACGACATGGATCTTTTCCTTAATACCGAGGTGTTCGGTCACTAGTTGGAACAGATCTTGCGAGATGATGTCTTTTGTGTAGCCGGAGGGCGGTTTGGAGCTGTAGCCGTGGCCACGGTAGTCGGGAGCTATGATATGGTAGCCTGCTTCTGCGAGGGGCACGATCACGTGCCGGAATTGATAGGAGGTCTCGGGGAAGCCGTGGATGAGGAGGATAGTGCCTTTGGGGGTGGAGGAGGTGGGGAGGCATTCGGTGTAGAAGATGCGGACTTCCGGGTTGGATTGCTGGATCCAGGCCTGGCGGTCGCGGGGTTTAGGGGTGGTGGAGGATGCCATTGTTGTGGTTGGTGTGAAGGTGGAAATTGGGTAGAGGGTGCGGAGAGTATTCCTGTGGAAGTAGCTGTACTCATGCCTCCTGGCAGTCCTGACTTATAAAGCATGACGCTGGAGGAGCGTCATTAGGGACTTTTGGTACGGGGAAACTTGTTGGTCATAAGCGCCTCCGCGCCCAATTGTGCCTCGACATTGGCCTTTGCATGAGGGAAAAACTTCGTTCTGTAGTCTTTAGCAGTGGGCCATGTGCTTTATCCTAAGACCAATAAAACAAAGGACAAATCATTGACTCGACACTTCGTGCCAGGATCAAACCTATGCTAGCTAGTCTGGGCTTAGCTCCCTCCTGTGACAAGCCACTCGTAGCAACGTTGACCCTTCTTTGATATCAACAGAGCATGGCCGCTATTACGAACGATACGAGGTCTCCATAAAGGCAACTGTGAGAATTGGGATCAAATGCACTTTCACATTGAATCGACTAAGTATGAGCTCTGACTCGCCGTTTCAATCGTTGTCCTCTTCGAATCCCCCTCGAAGGTCCTCAAAGGTGCGACAGAACTTCCTCGAGCATCCGTTTCTTCATCTACTCATCTTCTTTCGTACTCTTTGCTCTTGACTTCAACTCGTCCTCCACGTTCTGCCGAGCTGCCACAAGCCTCCTCCCCTCCTTGCACAACTTCGAAACAACCTCTTTACAAGTCTTGATATTGGCTCGAATCAATCTCAGCTCTGTCTCTGGAACTGCTGAAATTCGTCCTGCCTTTCTAAGCCTATCCAGCTCCTCGCTCACCTGCTTGAGAAGCCGTCTGCAGGATTCGACATCAGTCTTGATACTCCCGCAAAGAGTTTCCAACACTTGTTGTGACATTTTTTCCAGGTCTTGCTTTGCGTACTCCTTATGGCCGATTCTGATGAGCTCGTCCGCTTTCATATCATAAAGGTTTCTGAACCATCCGCGATCAGGGGGAAACACCAGCCAGGTCCTAACGTCATCGGAAAAGCCGGCCCACCCTGGGAGGCCTGAAAGTGGAAACCTTGGCCTCGCTGGTATAGGACCGTTTCCCACCACACCTCGGAATTGATCTCCGTCCACGAAATAGGGCGCTTATTTTCCTCTCCTAGAAGCTTTCCCAAGCTCCCAGAGGTTTTCCTCAGTCGCCCCAGCATATCTGACAGTTGCTTTCTCCGAGAGTCTGCTGTTGATTTCTTGAATTGCTGGTGTCTTGGTCGTGGGGTACTTGGCAGGTTGGTAACCACAAAGAAAGATTTGCAGATGTCTAAGGTTTGTTCGGTTCGCGAGACCAATGCGCTCGAGCCCTGTAAAGGCCGGAAAATTTAGCTTTGTATTACAAAAATCGGCAGCAAGAACTGCAAGAACGAGTTCAGATTGACATACATGCGAGGATGCCATCAAATGGCTGAGGATCATGATAGCGTTCCTTCATCCTGGGCGTCAATGGTCGGTTGTACGTTACGAATTCGAAGCGACGAGTGTGGTAGTAGACCGGTAAGCCTTCGGCCAGAATCGATCGGGAGACGAGGAACAATCTTGGAAGGTGTGTCCTGCGTCTGGCATCTTCATTATGGACACGTCTGATCTCATCATAATCGCGTTTGTCGTACGTGGATATTTTGATTGTGAGGTCATCTTCATAGTCGATATCGGCGGCCACGAGCCTGTAGAGCATGAATCGCAGTTCCTGTGTAAGTCTCTCGAATGGAAATGGGCTATAGAGAGGTCAGCAAACAGTTGACGCATCCCTTGGTAGGGGGAAAAGCACTCACTGCGTTCTGTCGTAATTCTCCAGACGGCTGTTCAGCTCATCCACGGTACCGCCGACTTTGAGCTTGAGGTTTCGGAGTCTATCCTTCAGCTCATTCTTCGAGAAGTTGTGCCCATTCTTCGACAAGTTGCCCCGCCGATCACTTTGTGCAAAAGGAAATGGCAGCATCTTTGCTGCTGCAGTCCTGAAATCTGTTTTATGGTGATCCGGTGCGGGGTGTTGGACGCGTCCGGAAGTGAGGTGAGGTTTGGTGTTTATTAACCCAGATATTAGCGCCGGTCCTACTTCGGAGTACACACCATTCACTTATGGTGCCTAATACCCTGAGATATCTCCTGGTCATCGGCTCATTACTGGCACAGTAGCAGTATCTCAGCCTAGGACGACAGTCTATATATTTAGACTTTGTGCTGCTAGAGAGCTGGGCAAAGTCTTTGATATATATGTTAGTCGGAGCACTGCCTGGCTGTTCACCGGCTCTAGATATGGGAGTGAAGACACTGTGGTAGGTTATTACTGGATAGCAATCACGGTTCTATATTTGTCACCTACTGGCCTTACATCAGCCTGATGAATATCCGTGGTCGCTGATCCTGCAAAAGGCGTAAATTTACGAAAATGAAGATCATTTCAATTGCATGTCCGCCCTACAATACCTGTCTATCAACTTTTGAATCCTGTGACTTTGGCTAACTGAGCCACCGTTTGAGGAGTACGTCGATGCAGTGATTTGTAGAGATTGTCCAGGTTTGTGAGATGAAACCAGTAGTCGAGATAAATAACATACAACCCAGGACTACCTGGGTATTCTTCTTTGCGCCTTCAACACCACCAGTCTCTCGTTCTTACTTACTACTGCACTCCCTGTGATTCTTGAATTGGGGATAGATAGGTCTATTACTCCTTACACGGAATCCTAAGCCGATCGACTAACCCTCTTTTTCGTAGATACTTCCAACATTATCTCGCCATGTACACCAAATTTCATGGCACGAATGGGTAGACCGCTGCTCGCTGGTTGCGTACCATCAAATACCAGCTTCCCATCGAACACAACCCCGGCAAATGGCTCGAACGCGTTGACGGCCTTCTTGAGGGCGACGCTGCTGACTGGGCTGATCAGCATCCCATGGTCAAGAAGCTGCTCATAGACGGCATTCCAAGGAATGCTACTTTGGCCGCTGTCGTTGCTTTCAAAGCCTTCCTCCTTAAGCGTTTCACCCCACTCGAGGGAGATTTGCAGATGGATATGCTTGTAAAGCTTAGAGGTGTGTGAGCTTGACGGAATGATATTGAGCTTCAAGCATTGTCGTCTACGATTAGTCTCCACCAATCTTATCTGTCCTTTGCATGCTTGAAACCGAATGCTGACCGCCCATTTTCCAAAAGGCCTACGTCAAAAGCCAGCAGAGACTCTCGAAGATTACTATCGACACACTGAGGATCTTCTGCATGCTTTCCAGAGCATGAATTGCTCCCCAGGGAGGTCGGTGGAAGAAGTCAACCAGCAACTCGTGCACGAGGCAATCGAATTCTACATCCTTGGCTTGCTCAACATTAGCCTCCAGTGTGCTATGCGTAGTGGCCTAGGTAACGAGGGACTTGGAGCCTATTAATTCACTCTTTACGACGAATATCGAGTATCCCAGAATATATCTCGCAAGCTGAAGGCGCAGCCTTCCTCGATTGCCGACATGATTGCCAGTTAGGAGACCGTTCAAGGCGACTTGGAGGATGGTAGATAGGGTGACAAGGACTACGATGTTCGTGCTGCACGGAACAGGAGCATGATGGCAAGAAGTCTGGCCGTGTTGCTAAGGCGTCGCGTGTTATTAATTCGTCGCAAAGCTCTCAGAAAAGACTTGCAACGGGGAAAATGCAACGAGCTGAGCATGGGATCAAAACCTGACTACAATGTTGTTCAAATCAAATTCGCACGACTTCGATATTCATGTCGCAAGATAGGGCTCCTAGATAACAAGCTCTAACCAATATCAAGGCGAACCCAAGCACTGGTACATACAGGGTCAAGATTCTCTGTAAGACATAATTCTTAACGTCAGCTCGCGACCAGAAACCCAATTTTCATTCACTGCGGTCTCCCTAGGCTACAACAACACAATCAAAGCATCAAAAACATCATAACATCAGTAATGTTCTAGCTGTTGTCTCTACCGCAACAAGTGATAAGACACACTGCGCTCGCTAAATGCAATATTGAACTCTCACCAATAGCATCTTCCGGCAATAATTCAGTAGTATCCCATCTTCAACATGCCCTCGAAATTCAGCGGCGAGAAAGGCCAGAGCGCCCTTCGCTGGCTACGTACACTCAAGTACGAATTACCAGGCGATCTAACCTCAAACCAGTGGCTTGAATACGTGGATGGTCTCCTCGAAGGCGAGGCTGCTCGCTGGGCAGATCAACACCCGAGGGTCAAGAAGATGATGAAGGAAGAGTACTTGAAGGCTGGCGATGACAAGGAAGAGGATGTCAAGGTGTTTGAGGACGCGTTGAAGGGGCGTTTCCCATCTAATACCGAAGCACAGGAAGAAGCCCTCATACAACAACCCAAGGAGCTCCTTGACACCTACTACCGACGCACCGAAACCTCTCTACACATCGCCGGAGGCGTAGACAGAGACGAAAAGCCTCCACCTACCTCAGAGGAATCAAAGATCCTAGTCGAACGCATCGAAGCCTACGTCCACGGCCTCCACGATCCAGGACTCAGGCAACATATTCGGGCATGGTATGAAAGGGAAAAGGACAGCGGCCGCATACATCACCGTGGTCTGTTCGAATACCACATGACCACTAAAGCGAAACTTGAAGAATTCGAAATCCAGAGGGAGAGGAATCAGCAGACATCCATCACTTCCGGCGTGGGAGATCCTGTCCGTACCTTTGGGGAGTTACAAGCAATAGCGAGCAGACCAACCTTTACTTTCGGTCGTCTTGCACAGGATCCCATCAACCCTTTCATCAATTTGAGTCGCAGTAATGGTGATCCAAGCACCAACTTCGGCGCTCCTATCCTTGAGCAGCGTTCCTACCATTTTGGAAATACTAACATCCAAGCACCAGGCGGCGGTTTGTTCGGCAACCCTCACCAATCTCAACAATCCACCACATCATCATCCTCCGCACCCACCAGTCTCTTCACCGACACCAACACCAACACCAACACCAGCACTCCAAGCGCCAGCAATTTCCCAACCTCCACTGGCTTCCTCGCCGCCTCCAGCAGCAGCCCATCCGACCGCCTTTCCACCACAGCACCCACCACCACCTCCTCCCCCTTCGGACCCTTCGGACCCATCAGAGGTCCGTCCGCTACAGCACCCACAGCACCCACAGCACCAACCCCCAGCATCTTCGCTAACCTCCCCTCCCCAGCACCTGTAAGGAAGTTTTCTGGGGATACTACGGCCACCGTCATTTCCCCGGGAGCGGACACTATGACGCCAGGGGGTGGGTTAGTTGGCAACGCTTCTCAGTTAGGGGCTGCGAAGACGGCTGAAAGTGGTAACGCAGGGGTAAAGGCTGAGGAAGATGTCGTTGGTGCTAGCGAAGAGGGATCGGTTGCCAGTGCTGAGGGTGGGGATGGTGCACAGGAGGAGGGTTGAATTGATGAGGGAGATGAGTGTCACGAGAAGGTTGTTGGATAGTGGCGTTGATTAACAAGATGTGGGTAATCTGTTGCAGTAGTAGTTAGCGTGCAGAAGACCAAGAGTACTTGGCGGTGTTTCGAGCAGCATCAAGCCGTGAGTCATGCAATGGTCAAACAAAGTGGTCTCAAAAATATTTCTTCTATTGTACATACTCCCTTCCCAACGCCCGCTTAAAATCACTTTTCCCAACGCCCAACGCTCAGCTAAAATGCAAAGGAAATAGCAAACGCTTTTCGCTGTGCTGATCCAATCCGCTTCACCACGCTCAATAGCAAATCCTGCTTGGACCCCTAAAATATGTATGACAAGAAGCGAATGTAATGGGTATTGAACTTTTCCCCCCCGTTAAACCACGCAAAGCGCAGCAAGTCAAAATCACTTTTTGAACATGTAATGCCCATACAAACCCCCCACCTCGCCCCAAGCCACGGGCACCTTCCTCATTCCCCACCACATAGCACCCATCTTCCAACTCCTCCTTCCATTGGTAGCGCCTCCAGTCTCGCGGACGTACCAGCCGCGTCGGCCAAGCTCCTTGACGACCCAGCCAAGGCGCTTGTTGGTGTTTCGGCATTCGCGCAGTGAAGAAATTGCTTTGTCGCCTAGTTCGATGACTTCAAGAGGGAGCGTGGAAGGAGTGAGGAGAACGTTTCTTGGTGCGGGGGTATTGAAAAGGGAAGATTGGGTGATCGCGGGGATGGCAGTCAGGTCGATGTAGTGTAGGGTCGAGGGCTTCCATTGCTTCTGCTGCTGAGAAGCCTCCTCTGTCTGGGGAGGTCGGAAGAGAGCATTGACGTCGGCAAGGGAGAGATCGGCACAGGCGACCCCGAGCTCTTCCAAGTGCTTAGTCAGTGGTAGTAAATGGGCAATGTGGCGGGCACGGATTTGTGCGCCATTGAGGTTGAGGGAGCGGAGAGTGGAGGGTAGAGCAGGCAGAAGGCGGTCGACGTCAAAATCGTAGAGGAGGCGATAACTAGCGATATCACAGGCAAGGTTAAGGTACACCAGCTCCTTCGCAGCAGGATGGGTTTTGGAGAAGTCGAGAATGCCCTCTCCAGTAATTTGGGTGCAGCGGCCCAGATTGAGATGGCTTAAGCTTGCGGATGTGGGTACAGATCGCAAGGCTTGATCCGTGATCCGCGTATGATACGCGTCCAGGTGGGTGAGCTGTGGGAGGCAAGGGAGGAGGGTCTCAAAAGCCGAGCTGGGAAGGGTAAAGCAATCGTAGAGGCCTAAGCGGCGAATGCTGAGCATGGTAGTTGGAGAAGTATCAAACCGTGTCAAAGTGGAAGAGAAGGCTTCGACAAAAGCTTGAGAGGATGACGCGCAGAAGTCCACGGCTCGCAGCTTAGAGAGGCCGAAGAACAATTTCCGGAGGACGTCCCCATTGATGTCATCGTCAAGATTCTCCTGCAAAAGGACCTCTTGGATGGCTGGCGTAAGATCGAGGACCTTGAGCAAAGTGTTTGAAGTGAGATTCTGGATCTCGGCATTATTCTGTCGGCTACGACCAAGCCCAACAGAAGTAAAGTGGGAGAGATCCAACCGTCTCACAATCGTTCCTAAGCCGGGGTATTCGGAGATATGGTTCAAGAATTTGGCGAAGATTGACGAATGCGGCAGGGTGATCTGGCTGTAGAGCGTATTGATGGTAGCAACGTGGAGGGTCTTTGAGGTCAAAAGGCACGACACTAGATCCGTGTTGCGTGGGCCGTAGCCAGCTGGCGGGATGTCAACAGCAAGCTGCGCAATTATCTCGTCTGCTATAGCATTAGGAACTGTATATAACGTAATTTGGCGACTTTACTCACCTAGTACTTCGGCGGGTAGTCTCTCAATTGGCGACTCTCCGGGGCCAAAGGACTCCTCCTGGATCTCCGCGGGTTCTTGACGCTGGGGAATCTCCAAGTCCCAGCCTGACAGCTCGGATATGCCTGTCCTCAAGGCAGTGTAGCTTTTGCTCCGGCGCTTACGTCCAAGTCCTACTGGTTGCCATTTGGGGCTCCTTCCACAACGGCAGCAACAGTCGCAGCTGCCGCTACCCGTGGGACTGCCGGCACCATGCACAGCGTCTGTGGGTGTAGCGACCGAAGCGTTGACGGATTCGAGGAAGGATTGTGCTATTCCTGACCGCATGATGATCGATCAGTATACTGGGTTTAGGTAAAGAATACGTAAAAGTATGGGGCTTGCGGAAGTTTTGTGGTAGCTTACCGCCGTCTTCTTCCTTCACCGAGGACCATGAACTTTTTCTTATGCCCTCGTGGTGATGTGAAGCCTGCGTTATGCGCACTGAATGTGACACAGGGCTTCGTGTTGTGGCGCGCTTGTCGGAAGTGACAACGGTTCGGCCGTCGTTAGATGCAGGAAGAGGCTCAAGCGCAGAATCTGGGGTAAAAGGCGGAGATGAGATCCTTCTATTGGTGAGTGTGTGAAACTCTGATGGTGAATACCTATGCTCTTCTGATGAGCTTGTCGCGTCTGTCTCGCGGTAAGACGATGGCATCGAGGCCATGCTGCCCTGGAGATTGCTGAGTTAGGTGGTTAGATCCGGCGTCAATCAGATGCAGATGAGTAGAATGAGGCGCGACAATGAGCTTGGAGAGTAGGAAAATGCTCAGCGTATATGTATTGAGGCAGGCAATAGCACGATTGTGTAATAGTAATGCTCCAATAGTGTGTGTTTGAGGGGTAGCAGCGGCTTGATGATTGAAGCAACAGCAGGTGACAGTTAATAGTAGAGAGCCTTCCTCCAATTACTACCCTTCCGGTAGGCAAGACGTGAGGCAAAAAAAGAGGTGAGACATGTTCAACAAGCTTTCAAATATCCAGTCGGCTCCGTGGATTCTTGCATCATCTCGGATGATATGATGACTCTTCGCGCTTCCTCCCCATTTCGCTGTGTCAAATTTGCAACTTCTGACATAATAGCAACGTTTCCGACTCTTCAATAGACCACGTGCCGCTGCAAGAATCTCACGTCGTGAATATTATGGGCGTCCCTCTTGTGCAACAATGCGAATTGTGGCTGTAATTGTGAATATCGCTCTCACATTCGAGGCGTTGGTAGGTACAGAGAGAGATTCGCAAAGGAGGGAAGTTCGCGCAAGATTCTCACCTAAAAGGAATTGTGAGGTGCGGCTCCCGGCGGACAAAAGACTTTGTGGCAAACTGAAAGGAGCTAACCACAAAGGGAAAACGTGCACTTCCAGCAGTGAGACCAGATCTTAAACGTTGCACGGGCCGCTTAGACCCTCTACCACCCGTTTCTACACCTGTAAACGGGCTCAAAATCTGAAGTGGGGAATATCGACGCTTGCGTGTAAGTGAAGGCTTATTGGGAAGTGTAGAGTAGTACTAATTCTTCAGCGTCATATCCGTAGGCTCGCATACTGCTGATAATCCGAATCTAGGTAGACCAATTACCCCAGGATCTCAATGACTATCTATGAAATTTTGGTACATCAATGTCAACACTGCTCCACATTAAAGGACCTTTCCTCGACGTTTAGGCGCTGGTGTTCCATTCGAGGTACCAACAACCGCTGTCGCTCTCTTTGGTGCTGGCGTTCCATTCGCTGAGCCTAGACCTCTTATTCTTCGCACCCTAGGTCGGGTTTCCTCTGCTTCTTCTGCCTCCTTGGCATCTTGATAAGATGCAAGCCTCTCGGCCCAGCCCACGGTCTTCGCGTGGCCTCCTTGTGCTTTCGCCATAGTCGCGACTTCTGTTGTTTCCACAGGAAGATCCTGAAGTGCCAAGAGGGGAGGCTTTGATTGGCCCTTGTTGCGTCGTGTGTTGGCGCGTGTAACTATCGCAAGTTCTTGGGCCTGGGATTTTTGCAGCACCACAGGATCGGTACCATCAGCTCTCCTCACGGGAATGAAGCTTGGTGCGCCTGGAGGAGCTTTGGGTGGCGCGGGCAAACGTGCTCTCGTGCTGCGTCGACAGGACGTGGGCTCTGCGCTGCTCTCATCCGCATCATCGGATTCAGGGCTATCGAGCTTACGCTTTCCAGGTGGCGTGCCTGGTCGATTGGCGACGTCTCGCAACCTTTGCGGGGATAAAGCATTATCGTCATGATATCCGAGCGCCTTGCGTGGTGAGCGACGTGGAGAAGTCTGGGGTTTGGGGAGATCTGGCACTAATAGAGTGGGTGCTTGCGCCGCTTTCTTAGCTTGTGCGCGATTAAGGAACTCCTTCAGCATGCTGGTGTCGTCACTAAAGCGGGCCGCTGAGCGCGTCTTCATCTTGGACGAGTCCGTCTGCTCCTCGGCAGCTTCGATCGCTTGCGCTGCATGGTTAAGCTCCATTTTCGCAATTGTTTGATTTGCTTCGTCGATGGCCTCCTTCGTCTCAACGCTATCACTGAATTCGGCCAAAGAGACAGCCCCATTACCAATCGTGGCAGGACTTTTGTAGGCCTCGATAGCTTCAAGAGCCCGGTGCAGATCTTTATTTTCGGCGTCATGAAGGGCTGGAGGAGCAGCTTCCACGCCATTCATTGTGGCTTCCTTGGCTGACTCATCGTTCATCAGACCAGCCCTGCCTGGAGTGTTAAAACCAGCTGGTTCGGCATTCGCAGCGAAGTCGCTGTTGGTTGCAAGCGTCGACTCGATAATGCCGCGGTCAAGGTCTTCCATATTCTGATCGGGAGCAGTCTCTGCAATGACCTTCTGCAGAATCTCTCGTTCTTGGAGAGTGTCCCTCCTCTGTAGAGTATCTCGCTTCTTCGGACTCCTGCTCTTTCGCAAGTTACTCTTCTTGCTGGGGCTTTCCTTTCTTCGTAGACTTTCTCTTCTCAGTAGACTCGTTCCAATCTGCGGGCTTCCTCCAGGCGTGTTTGCGCATGTCTGTTTTGAAACATTGACTTGCTTTGGTGTCTTGACATTCGCTGGAGTCCTTGCCTTCCTTGGTAAGGATCTCGGCGTTCTCTGAGACAACGAAGTTTGTGCATCGTGCTCTTTCTTTGGTGGAGTATTGGCAATCGATTTATGTGAACTCGCCACCGTTTCTGAACGTTGTGATTCCGGTCCATCCTTGAGACGAGAATCAGTATCACTTTCTTCGGATCCTAGGCCCTGAGGCGCGTTTGGAGATGCTGTTAACGCTGGCGACAAAACGCGATGTTCACTCCCCGTGAGATTGAGGCTATCTGATTCCTCCTCTTCGTTGCTTGGGGGTGACGCATTGTCATCGTCTACTACTCTCTCATTTGTTGATTCGATTTGAGGGTCCTCATAGCTAATTTCTGACAAGTATGCAACATCACTGCTATTCGGGGCGGCATCTTGTGCGATTGTGGCGTTCCTTTCGTGGGGGCTCGCATCTTCGGCCTCAAGAGATATCGAGCGCCCGGCATTATCAGCATTATCATCCGGTGCTCTTGGAGATTCACTCTTTGGAATATCGTGCTCGTCAATTGTAGGGTTGAGTAGTTCGCGAACATCTTCCAAGGCGGGGCTCTCCGAAGCCCGTAGGGCGTCATCCTCAACTATATTCGTAGACTGCTCGGGCGTTGCTGTGATCTCGTCGTTCATGTCTGTTGGTTGTAATCTCTTATGATCCGGCTTCAGGCTTTGGCGGGTTGTTTGCTTTCCTAAAAGGTGTCAATATCCGGCTTGTATATCAAAGCAGGCGCGGAGTTGGTGGTATTACTCACTTCGTGGAGTCTCTGGGGCCTTATCATGTAGTGTACCGAAGTACCGAGCCGGCCTGTTCTCCTTCCCATCTCGCTCGTCGACCTCCATACCCTTGAGGCGCATACGCTTCACAGGCCTTGGTGTATTCGTAGCATCACCCAGAACCGCGACTGGCTCCTCGCTCCTTCCCGTCTTTCCATCTAGATCCTTCGATGGCGCCTCGTATCGCTTCCATATCTTGCGACCATTGCGACGAGACGTAACTGGAGATTTTGGAGCGCGTTCCCATGCTCGTGGTATGTGGTTGGGCGCATTGGGCTCAAAATGATACGCATCCTCAGTGTGTTGCCTTCGGACATGTTAGTGTATTGTCATCGGAGCAGATGCATCCGGTGTCGCGAAGGAAGGAGCGACTCACCACGAGGAAGCCGTTGTGGAGTCTGCCATTTGGGTTTGTGTGAACGGTTCGCGCTCAGTGGGAAATGCAACCGCTCAATACAATGCTATAGGCGACCGTAATCATCATGATTTCATTACATTTGTTAGCGATGCAAGGAAACGCTGCGATAGATCTGAAAGAGTGGAAAACTGTGGAGATGCGTTCTCATGGCTGAAGTTCAGAAAGTAAACAATGCCTAAAAGTGGATGCTAAAAGTTGCGGCTGTGCTTACCGTAGTCGGCTTAGCGCAAAGTCCAAGCGCCAAGCTTGACTGACACCAGTCAACTTGAGCACCGAACGGGGCTTTTTGAGTGGTTGTGAATTCCTTGAGCGTTGAACATTTAGATTTTCGCTCTTGTGCACACGATTTTTGTGATACTCAGGCTCTGGGAACTGCAGGCGAGGGTCTCTATGACTTGATCCATTCCCTCTTTCTATTTGTTTTGCATCTTACATACGCTGATGTACGTCGTTGCCCTAGAAATTCCATGTCCATCGCAAGCCCACGAAGTACCATCACCACCATCATGCTGCTGCTCACCCAGCCAGATGCATTTGGCTCATTAAGTGTCCAGGTTTTGTAAAAGTGCCATTCGCGATTATGATCAGACTCCGTGATTTATCAGGGAAGAATATGGCTACGCGTTTCGGATTAATGCATGGGCAGAAGACCTAGATGCTTTACAGTCCACAATTAACCACGCTGCTGACCTACACAACTCCGACGACGAAGGCCGACGTGCAAGAACCCATAATCACGAAGAAGCCTCCACATAGAATTGGCTAAATCCCGGACCCAGATTCTTCGTAACGCACCACCAACCATGGGCAACACCGCTTTCAAAGAACTTCGCCCCATCCTGCGAGCCCATCACATTATCACTCCCCGAATCCGGACACCCCGTCCTATCCCCAAGTGAGTCTGCCTGAAAATTACCGCCATAGGTCGACTGCTTCATGTACACGGCTACCGAAATGACATTGTTATAGCCCATCGATTGACAACCAGCGGAGGAGCCGTCCACGGAATCGCTGATCATGCCGCTGGATTCGAACGAATTGGTGCCGTCGATTTTGCTGAGTTCGGGGGTTAGGGGTATTACGTTAAGTGTGTGGAGGAGTAACATACCCTCCAATCTGGAATGAGCTTCCTCAAGTACTGGAGGTGGGCCACCTTTGGATATTGTAAGTGTCTGTGTCTCTGGTGTATCAGACTTGATTTGTGCCGGTGATGATAGGGAGGTTTAACGACGGGGACTGTGCCGGAGGGTGCACCGTTTCTGTTGTGTGATATGTCAATAACGCTCTTGTTTCTGATCTTGGACAAGATTGCGGAGAGGAGATCTTTACCATCCTCCATTGCCACCTGACCAAGTGCCAGGGGCTAGTGCGGTAGCGACGAGATAAGCGAACACTGCGAGGAGCAGGATGGAGGAGGCAGCGGAGATGCGAGCCATACTGATAGATGGAAGTGGGAGGTGGGAGGGTCGCTTGCTATGGAGGAGCAAGTGAACGGACGATGGCAGTATTGAGTGGGGAGCACGGGAAGTCTCCTTTCTACTTATTGAATGCACGTAGACGGCAATGAAGAGACAGTACGATTATATCTTATATGTACAGAAATGGGAGACTCAACATAAGGTCACATGATCTAGATTGTCCAAGATATAATTTGCTGCGAAGCCGGACCCAAGATGAATTCACTTACTGCTGTTGGTATTCTGGCAAACACTGCTCATATACTCTCCGTATGTTTGAACTGTAATCTACTTAAATTTCCTTGTGAGGTTAAAAAACAGCGGACGTTGATGCGGCGATTTGAGTTGTTGGTCTCAAGGCTGTGCATGCTGTTTCAAAACCCAATTTTTGAAGCGCGCTGCAAAATCTTCACGCCAAGGCGAAATCGGCGATGCTATACTCTTTACGATTTCGTTGAAGGGAATAGTTTCTTCAACAGAGTGTATAATTGTAGAAAAGCATCTCGTGCCAGAATGAACAACGCCAAGCATTCGCATTAGTTCTAGCGGCTTGGCACAATGAAGTCGATGTCGGAGATTCCGCAGCGACAGCTCAAACAAACCGCATTATGCCCAACTCGAGTATGCCACTCCAATAACAGCCCCTTCTCAGCTACTATTGGTCACGAAACATGCCTCCCAAGGGCGGCAGCACAAAGCTCGCACCCCCCCGCCTCCCTCCCCTGCCTAAACTTCGAGTCCGCCGCCCAAATCAACCTACCGCGAACCCATGCGTGGGTATAATGACTTCAGTTCTCGGTACGTACGCGTGTGGTGATGATGGGTGAAGAAGGGTATGCTGACGGTTTGGAGGTTGTTGGGCGTCGTCGGGGAATGCGGCAGCGGGATGTGCTATGTTGGAGCAGCAGTTGAGGGCTTGTATGGATGCGCCGGTAAGCTCCTACTCATTGGTAAAATGCTAGAGAGTAAAAGGGGAACAGTGGGAGGGAAAAGGACTGGTGCTTTGAGGGATTGATTGCTGATGTGGTGTCGGGATATACAGAAGGAGAAGGCGGGAAAGAAGAATACGATCAATTACCATCTTATGAGATTGTACCCGAAGATTCGAGGACCGCACAAGAGGGATAAGTGATGGAAGAGGCAGGGTTTTAGAGGGACCATGGCTCTGGGGGAGGAGAAAATGGGCATGACAGGGGCACCTTATAGCTGGGCCCGGCGGAACAATTGTATACCACATTTGTACACAGATGCGATGAGATACAGTGTGTCCGCAATGGCAGCTGTTGTTAAAGGCTGGAGCATCTGAAGGCGCAGGCACGATTATATATTTGTACATATAGTCACAATTGGACTGGCAGAACGATGGTTGGAAACCTTGAACATCATGAATTAAAAAGCTAATTAGGTCGCAGAGCGGAGACCATGCTAGGCCACAAGCCAGCTCTATTCATTGCATCTAAAGCAAAAGCCTCGGATGGGCAACGCCTAGGCTCTCGGCCCTTCCGTCATTCCCGTCCCTCTATATCTATGAAGCACTCATAGATCCTCTATCCGCGCGATGCGTAAAACCGAATACTTTTTGTAGAAAGTTGAGTAGAGATGATATCAAGCTCATACAACATGGCGAAATGGGGTGTAAGAAATGAAACCGTCGGTAAGTTGCTTCGGGACTCTACATGATGACCGCAGGAGCTAAAAGCTGTTAGTATCTTTCATAGCTTATCAGGGTATGGGGACACGTACAATCGATGTTCGCCTTGATCGACTTGTGTGGCAGTATGGATCCACCGTTCACATAGATCTCGTCCCCAATGGTGACATCGTCCCCAAGGACTGACACGTTCTCCAGCCTGGCCCATTTGCCAATCGAGCTATTCCATCCAACAATGGTAGATTTGATCCAGGCATGGTCCTTGACTTTGCTACCAGAGAGCAGAACGCAGCGCTGCAGTCGGACGCCATCACCAATGACAACGTTTGGTCCGACGGTGACGTTGGGACCGATTCTGCAATTCTTGCCGATCTTGGCTGAAGGGTCGACGAGTACATTTCCTCCATAGACGTATGGCTTCGAAGGTGATTCCAATTTCTTTGAGCCCTTCTTCGTCAACGAAGAAAGATATAGGCATGTACCGCTGAGGAAATCCTTGGGCTGTCCAACATCCATCCAGAATCCCTCGAGATCGAAAGAGTGAAGCTGGCCGTCCTTGACCATCGCTGGGAATGTCTCCTGTTCAATTGATGTTGGGCGAATCTCAATACGCTCCAGAACGCTCGGATTGAGAATGTAGAGACCAGCATTGATTCGGTTTCCCACGAATTCGACGGGCTTCTCGACGAAACGGTCAATCCTTGAAGCGTGATCGGGTTTGTGGACAATGACACCGTATTTCGATGGCTCCTCGACCTTAGTGACCACAATTGTGCCCTCTTCTCCGTGTGCCTTGTGAAATTCCGCCAGCTCTTGGAAGGGATAGTCACAGATGACATCGGAGTTTAGCACGAAGAATGGCAAGTCGTCTTTGCCAAGGATCTTCTCTGCAAGCTTGAGGGGGCCAGCTGTGCCAAGGGGCTCAGTCTCAATGGAAAATTCGATGTTGACGCCGTACTCCTTTTCGTACTAAAGACCAATCAGTTTAACAATAGATTACCCCGCTTATCCCAGTCATGATATTCACCTTCTTCAACGCTGTAGACATTATATCAGGTCGGTAATTTACAGCTAAAACAATGTCTGTCACCCCAGCGGCAGCCAAGCTTTCAACCTGGTGCAGGATCATGGGCTTGTTTGCAAATTCGACTAAGGGCTTTGGGAGAGTGAGAGTCTGACAGCAGTCAGAGGGCAATATATCCTTCGAATCTGATTGTTTTGCATGGAGGTTATCGCTGGGGTAGAAGCCGTACCAGGGGTCGCAGACGAGTGCCATAACCACCGACGAGAATAAGAGCTATTAATTGTCAGTATTTGTGCATTCTTTCACAAATCATTTGGTGCAGCTACCCTTCATGTTGATGGAGCTCTGGGGGGAAAAGTAGAGTCAGAAAATCGAAGGATCGAAGAATCGATACTGGCGAAGCTCGAGCTAAGCTTGTGTGGGGCGCTGGTTGAACAGTGAAGATGGGTTTTAGGATGGAAGTAGTGCGCAAGTTCGATAGTCGCGATAATGTTCTAATAGTGTGACCTTCGAATGAAGCTTCAATGTAGAGAGATACTGTCAGTGGAAACGACAGTTGTCCTCGTAAAGATGTGTAAGGGTCTCGGAAAGCTCTCGAGCTCGAAATTTCGGGCGATCTCTGCATGAGAAAAGGGGTGCTAGCTCTTAGTGCTGTCCTGTTTCTAAGATGTCATATCCTCAAATCTGGGCATCAAAGCCGCTCTCTTATTGTACTTCGGACGGCAAATTTACAGCTTACCAAAGTCAATGCCTCGACCTATGTCCGAGACGTGCCTGGATTCTACGGGTCTTCAAAATTATAATGGAAATCAAGATCGACCTAGGTAGGGTCTGAGGGACCGTGGAGACACAAGAGAAAGAATAAAGACATCTACGAGTAGTAGATGTTTCCCAACAAACATTCCTTTTTCGCATAGAGCTGCATCTAGAAACCACGTCTGCTCTACTTTCTTTGGCAGTCTAGCGTGGCTCAGAATGGATAAACGAAGAAGAAATATGGACCCGCTGCCTGTGACATGTAGTCATTGCCCGGCAACGATAGGTGATACTTCTGTTCTTGGTCGAATGACGTCTGATGAGGGTGTCGATTTCTCCAGGACTCACGGTGAATTCCGCTTATTAGTTGAGCGACGCTGTTGAATATGTGTTGCGCTCCACAAGATGACAGTCCGCTGTGACTTCTCAGAAGAGATGGCTCTGTTCAGAATCATCGAAGCAAATTTAGTAGACGAAGCGCAGATTCTAGTAATGAACACGCGAATAGAAGTCACTCAGGGAGATGGCCATGAAAGTTTGTCAATCCGCATTGCCGCCTAGAGAGCTGAGGACAGGTACAACTTCAATGTTGAGATCGAAGTCTACGCCATGGCTGGTATTTGATTTGTTCATCCAATGCCTACTGATTCTGCTGGAGCTGGGCCATTAGCCTGGGTGAGTCCGCCATAGTGGTCGAGCTCGACTGCGATGCGGACCGTTGAGTCGTCTGCTTACTGCTCTGTGTTGATCCAGTTGATGTTCTTGTCTGGGAACTCACTGGGGATGAAGCCGGTGAAGTCGACCAAGCCACCGAAGACTCCGGAGACGCTGACCAGTGCTTTACCCACGAGGCTCGCCATGGTACATTATTTGGATGTTAGAGACTTGATGAATTCGGAAATCTGTCCTTGTATCGTGCGAGGCGACGACTATTGGAGTTTTCGCAATGGTAAGCTTTCTTGCGAAGATCGTCTTTCAGGCTCTTGTAATATCTGTTGAATGGGAAAGAGTGATATGACTCATGATGTGGAAATTTCTGCAGCTCCTTGGCACGGAAATTGCAATTTTTTGGGTTGATTCTACGTAAAAGGTCAACCCATGATGAGCAGCCACCGAATTTCTTTGTAAGTGGAGACGACCAACAATGGACGCTATGAATATAGAGGTAAGTAATCACTAGGGAAAACCTCACTTACAGCAACAAAAGATTTGTTTGAGTGGAATCACTTTCGTACTGTATTCCCTATTCAAGTAGACATACACGGCTTCCAAACGCCTGACTCCAGTCTCTTCAAGGTGTATCATTTGGCAACGTTTGCAGCTGTCTTTTTTGTCTCAAAGGAGCTGTCTTTCGGCCATTTGATGGTGGTAGTGCTGTAGTGGCACCCACGAATTGCACGACCCAGTCCTTGACCAGTTTGACTTTGCGGACCTGAGGATCACCCACATCATTATCTATTAATTCTTTGGCTCTAAACGCTCCACGCCTGTCTTCAGTGTCGATCACGCTTCGGTACAAAAGACCCAAGGTCGTCATCCCCCTTCTCAAACTCTGCCCGTAGACCTTGCCCTTGAACGAGCTAAGAGCTACTTGCTTCACAAGCACAATGTCTCGGGGTCGTAATTCTAAGATCTCGGTGCGAAGCTCCCCGTCGCGTGGCAGGGCATGACTGCTCTCCTGAGGAGAAGGCAGCCAGATGTTGATTCCAAAGCCAGTTCTCGTGTCGTCTCCCACAATCATTTCGACAAGCTCGACCGATCTACCGCTTTGGCGTGTCTTGATTGAGCGTGGCTGAGAGATGGATATGATACCTACCACGAGATTGACGGTCATGGTCTGTGGAGTAATCGAGTGTAGGTATGCTGCGTTAGGCATCTCCTTGAGATCGCTGAGGTGACCGCAGGCAAGTCTTGTAAGTGTCAATTGTGCTCTGGAGTCGATCTCGCTGTTCGCAGTAAAAGCCATCGAAGACTCTTCAGGCTCCGTAACAAAAGACACATCCTCGAATGAAGCAGGATTAACAATCTGCGAAGAAGGGATATCTTCGTGAACAGCAAAGGAATGCTCGTAGTACTGAGAAAGCATATTATCGTTCGCAGAGTCCGATGCTAGCGAAACCTGACTCGTGCGTGCATCTATATTGGTAGACACAGAGGATAGTTCAGCGGGCGAGAGAAAGCATGTCTCATTGGCGTCATCGTAGCCATCGAATGACCAGTTTTCCCTACTGGCCTGTGTAAGACCTGTCCTTAGATGAGATTGCTCGGTTGGTAGAGATCGCCATAGGGGTGCTTTATTACTCAATGTCGATGCTCCCAGTATATCTGGCTTTGAATTTTCTGCAAAGGCGGGGTGTAGTGTTGCAGAGAGATCGTCCTCTTCCCATCCCAGTGAGCTTGGTAGAGGCGCGCCTGTCAGAAACAGCATTCTCCCAGGATTCTTCAACATAGCAATGCGATACCTCCAAGACTCTCTCGAATTTATGTCTTGTTTCCTCCTTGGATTGGGAAGCTTTTAATGGACACTGCTGGGTGAATGCTGCAAGATCGCAAGAATTTCACCCATCCCTGCGATATATTTGTCATATGAGAGCATTACGGCCGCCATAGGATAGTATGTGAAGAAACTTGCCAGAAAATATAGAGGTCTGACGCGGACGCTGAAGACTGTCGGTGAAAGGTCCTTGGGTGTTTACAAGCTTTCGACGCTAGTCCTGTTCTTGCTCCGAGGTGCCAGGTCTTGGCAGAAAGAAGAGGACAAGAATCTGGCCACCTAAAGTAGAGCTCCCCCCGGCCCGCCCGGGTGCCGCTTTGGCGGCCGAGCTGGGTATCAAAACTCAAAATAAGGGGTAAGGAATTCCGAAGAACCTCTTTTTGTACTCGTATCTTAGCAGCAACAATTCCGATCCTCGATATCTTTTGAGAGCACTGCTTGTCTTACTGAGCGCTATAAGTCGTGACTAGAAGCTTGTCTGTTAAGTTTGGCGTTGCGTAAATACCGTCGACTCTTAACGACGCCAAGACTGCCACTTTATTTTGATACCCAGCCCGGTGATGTTACCATAGGTGTGTCGCTAATGACGCTGAATAAAAAGTTCATCGTCGAGTCCGTGTTTGAAGTCAGTATATATGTATTACTGGCTTTAAGCCTGGTGATACTCCGGCTTCAATACACACATTGTTTTTGCGAAAACCTCTTTACGCGCTATTGCTTAAGCATAGCTCTATGAAGGTATCTCTTGTCAATGCACTTACAGTCAAGAGAAACGCAAATACTAAGGATGGCTTATGGGCTCAAGAGCCCCAAAATCAAACGCTCGCGCATCTCAGACCAGCTGCTGGAAACGTTTCAGTTTATCAAGCTATATCTAAGCTACTGCTACCTCACCAGCTGAGCAGCTCGTCTCCGTCAGGATCTTTGACCTCCCAGTGGAATAACTCACGGAAAACTAAGGTTGCCTGCCTTACTTTATAACGGTGACGCTATTACAGTGCACTGAGCCTGTCAGCCTGCCTTGAAACAAACACTGACTTTGCTGGGTTTCTTATCGTGTGTTTCGAAATGGTCATTGACAGTTGCAGCCTAGTGCAAAGCCATGGAGGCAAGTCGCCAAGAGTGGGTATCTCATTGGCCGACGCGACGAGAGGCAGTACGCACGAAATCATGGGCCTTCAAGAGTTAATCTCAAGCGACAAAGCCCAAATCTCCGGAACGTGATTACGGCGCTGTCCGAGAATGTTTCTTATATCAGTCATAAGGATGAACCTGCATCAGGAACGTGGCTTGGTCGTCTTTCAAGCTTCAAGAAAAGCCCGTAGACCGCACGACAACACATGTAGCTCTCAGGCACGACGACTTTGGTGACCGCCGAACTCCGTGGTCCTTGAGTATGCGTTCTATTGGTGGACAAGTTGAGTCGGAGATATGCAAAGCCTTGGAACAGACTGGCTAGATGGTGGGCAACACCCTGGGTTGGATAAGTCCTTCCATATACAATTGAGCGCGAAATTGCTACAGAAATGGTGGATATAGGAATGATACATTCTCGCCTGAAAAGGTCTATTCCAATTCAGCAAAGCCTAGAACGTCAGCGAATGACTAAGTCGATTCCATCCTCCCATAAGCCAAGATGAACCAGCCAAATTCACCTAATCGAGAGCAATTTTTGGCTCTTTTGGCAGTTCTTCGAGCGAAATCAGCTCCGACTCCCAGTACAACAACTGCGACTTGTGCAATCTGCGTAATGGGGCGACCCGTCGCACTCCTGGACAATGTTGCGCCGCCTGTCGCAAGTACGACTTGATCGAAGTCATTGCACGCACATACGCTCTCCATTCCATCAAAATCAAATAATCATTCAAGATGATGGCTCACCGCCCTGGGAAACTATAGCGGCTCTTCTTGATCAGCCAACACCATCTCAAGAGACAAAATTGACGGCCCACAAACGTATCAAAGAAACAAAAGAGGCGCTAAATCATGCTACGGCATTGAATGACGAGGCCATCGAAGAGTTCAACGACTTGGCAGCATGGATTGAAGCCAACACTACCGAATAGTCATGGCCTACCGGAGTACCCATAGACTCGGAGGCCAAATTCAAGGCTAGTGTCTCCAAATTTCGGTTTACCGACTTCATTCATGTTTCATGGTGGCAAGAGTTGGAAAAACCTAAGCCATCAAGGAATGCCGAAGCTCTGGAACAGCCAAAAGCATTGCGTTATGGTTGATCCAGACTGTTGGTAACGCCATGCTAAACATTGCTAGAAATAAGCCGATGGGAGAGCACGCTGCACCTGCTCAGGGTCATGCCACTTGAAGACACTTGAAAATATTGACCGAGCCCGTTTTCTCTTCACTTAGATCGCATGCTCTATTACGTATGGTCTAGATATCATGAATGAGGGTTTTTTGAAACGTTCCGAGATCAACACACTCGGCAAGGAGTTGTAGGTCTGCGATGGAATAGCAAAACTTTTCAAGACGATGTTCGACACCACTAACACTATGCCACTCGACGGCACAAAGGCGACGGGCTCCTGAGAACTTGAGCGTTGACACCTCAGGCCGACTGCATGGCACACTTGGGGAATAAACTCAAATCACGAAGAAGCAGGTCGACCATGGATGGAACGCCTTTCTATATTAGGACGGCAATGGGAGACTACAGTGGAAGACCAGCGATATAACGCAAGCTCCAGACGAACCTACCGAGGGGAAGGCGCCGCATCAAAAGGAGCTCGACGCTTCGTGGTTCACAAGGAACAACATACAGTACCTACGGAAGCATCATCCATTGGATTTGCAGTATCGGTACGCAACACCACGAAGCACTGCCATCACCAATAACAATAACAACGCTGGTCCGGTAGATGACATGACCTGGCCAATCGTCAATCCAGATAGAGAAACACCGATTGTTTGTCGATTTCGGTCGCTGCGACCGTGCTTCTTTACTATCACAAATGCGTGGGTTATCAATTTCCGTTTCTCCGAAGTATGTGTCCACTACAAAGAGCTGCTATCGAAGTATGCCATTCGGGTTGGCGAAGGCATGGGGAAGCAAGCGATCTTCCCCTTCACATAGGCGAAGAGTACCTTAGACTTCGAACGGACTGCTGAAGTAACGCCAAGATCGATATTTCGAAAATATTGGAGGTGGAAGGGTCACTGCTGCTTGCTCTCGTTTTTCCTTTCAACGCCGAGGGTCATTTCGTCAATGAGACCAAGGACCTGCCATCTAAGATTGATTGGGAACCGGTTATCACCTGGCGATGGGTAAAAGCAGCGAAGAAATGATCATACCCGACCGTCAGTCGTTGCTCTGAGACAATCTAGTCGCAGTGGCGCAGACTCTTATTTACAGCTCCTTTTGGAGAGATCACTGTTTTCGCGCTGAGAATGGTCATGACGGGAAGAAGTTTTGTCTCTTTTTTTCGGCTCGTGGATCACATCGGCTTCGATGGTTTTTACTGTCACTCACTCTATTTCCTTGACACTCTTCTGACTTCGGTACTAATATAGATTGCAAGATAGACGAACTCGTAGCTTCTGTTTCGTGAGGCTTATTCTAAGTTTCAGCTGGCCGTCCCCTTTCTTTTATTGAAACTATTAGAGCTTTAGCTTCTATGTCACGTAGGTGTAATCTTTGTTCACCTTTCTAATCATCAGATCAGCCAGGTGAAGACAAATCCCTGTTGGACTTTTGGTGGTTTTTAAGTACGTATCTGAAGACCCTCTCTGGTCATTGTAATGATGGTTTTAGGGTGCTTCCACTTGCCTGTGTGGCTACGCAGCTTTTGCTATGAAGAGCTGGAGAGATTCATGTAGTATTCGAGATCCAAGATGACTTTATAGAATTGTAGATACTACTATAAGCCTACTCCACTTATAAAAATGCAATTGTATGAAGTCATTCAAATTCGTGCGACCTGTCACGGTCGTGGCGTTCAACCTACCCCGTCTTCTTGGCATTATCAAAAGTTCCAGGTTTGGTAGACCTCCTGCCACCACATATATCCCCACCAGCATTGTTACCGACGCAATGCGCTCCCACCTCCAGCCATGCGTACCAGACGATCCAACGTCCCCATATTCCGCCGCATCCCCTTCTTCCGCATCTTCTACTCCACAACCTTCACCATCCTCGGCTTCATCCTCGCAGCCGCCATCCTCGTAACGCCTGGCGACCACATATATCAATCCTTCAAATTCAGCCAGATCTACCACATCTTCATCGTCGGCGGTTTCTACATTCTGACAGGTCTAATCACCCTCTTTATCTATGGGTGGAGACAATACAGATCGAGGAGCAGTATAGCCGGTATACCAAGGGATGGGATTTATGTGGGTGGGAAGGTGGGGAGAGTGGTGCAGGCAGGGTTGGAGAGGAGTGCCGTGATTGCTTATGAGGCGAGACCGAGGGATTTGAGGGATGAGAAGGATAGGAGGGGTATTGAAAAGAAGAAGAGGGTTGGGAGGACCGCGTTGGGGAGGCAGAGCCAGGATACGATGAGGAGTCTGGAGCCGGTGTGGGGGAATATTGAACATCCTGGGTGGTCGTCACCGTCGAGTGCGGACCTGCCGAATCTGCATTACGAGCCTGTCATTCTGGAGCTGTCGAATCTGATCGAGGCCAAAGCTGTGAGCGTTGCGCCTGTGGATCTTCTCTACGAACCTGACCTGAATGCTGAGGGAGGAGAGATTCCCATGCCAGACCCAGTAGCTGTCGAGCTTCTCCAAAGACCAGCTACAATGGATTTGCGAGATTACATCTCGCATCTATCGTCTCTAGGCATGATCGTTCCCCTCACCCTAGGCACCGACTTCCTCTCCCTTTACGAACGCGCCCGCTTCTCAGGCGAACCTCTCGATGAGACGGACTTCAGATCTCTCATGGCAATCTTTGCCGAAATACTCCGAAACATGAAACCCCTAGACACGACCATCATCGACGACCTGCGCTCAGAATTCGAAGACGTTATGTCCAGCTCCAGCGGCACCAGCATCTCCGACAAAGCCAGCTTTGCGACGAACGACACAGTACAGCGTACACCACAACCCGAGGCTTGGTACACGCCCCGACCGGATGCATACACATCCTCGTCATCATCGGCGAGCAGCTCCCGCAGTGGGAGCCAGGGCACCGTACAGACGGCGCCTTCGAGACCAGGAGCTAGGCGGAATGCGTCAAATATGTCACAAGCGACAAGGGCGAGTCAGAGAAGGGGCGTCAAGACGCCGAGTCTTGCTTCTTTGAGGCGGTTGAGGAGCGGCACGTCTTCGAGCGGCTATTCTGGCAGGTCGGCTGCGGGGAGTGTGATTAGATTGGCTGATGCGAGAAGTCCGTTGGATCTGCCGTATGCGTTCGTCCCTGGGGACGAAATGGATCGATGATCATAGGTGGCAGTCCCATTTGTTTTGTCAAGCGATTCAGCGAGGCGTTCAGGAAATAGTGTTTCACGGACGAAAAGGTTGGATACCCCAAGGCTATCACGCCTGCGATGATGATAGCCCTGTACGCGTTAATGCGGTCATTACTTCTGTTTGGTGTCGTTGCTCATCAATGCTAGCTCCAAGTTTATCATCTACCAACTCACAAGCCCTTTCTCTCTATCGAAGCCTCCCCTCAACTGACTTTGCGGCTTCACAACCTTGCCCTGCAAGACAGTATACTTGACGATACCCTCACAATCCTCAGGCCGCACCCTCGCAAGCCAGATGCACTGTGCCCCTTCTCCCATCCTGCCTACGACCACTTTCTCTTTTGCAAGTCCATTGCCATTTACTTCCGCTTCTCCCTTCAAAGTATTCTTGACAACGGCATCTGCCCTCCGATAAACCATAATATTGGCAGAAAACTTATGCCCACCCACATGGCTGATAAAGTATATCCCCACACCTCCCGGCCGCTGGTCATGCATGTCCCTATACAACCCCAGCGGCCGCAGATGGCGCTCAAATTCTCTCTGTAGCAGCGGGGCCGACTGTCCGCACCTAGCATCACGGGTACGTTGGGAGCACATCAGAATGAGATACTTATGAGGACACTGTCGCGTAGTGAATGGACTTGACGCGGCGCCTGGGACCCCAGGAAGTGATGGAGATGGCTGGGATTCTGCCGGGGCTGGTGCGGGATCTTTCGTTCTGGGGTCCGAGAGAGGCGTTGTGGTAGTGGGCGCGGGGGAGATGTGATAGTTTATCAGCGCAGGGACGAGGTGGGGCGTAACGTTATCGACGAAGGTAAAAGCTGGGAGGAGGAGAATGGTTGTTGGACGGTGGGCTGGATCATGTGTGTCATGGGTGTCTATGGGGAGGTTGGAGGCGGATAGCATCAGTTTCTATTTCACTAGATTAGCGCCACCCTTCTTCTCAATTCTTGCGATAGTACTCACCCCATTGGTAGGCTCCACCTTACAATCCCTCACAGCCTGCATGACGCTCCCCTTCTCATCGCTGACATCTTTCACCCACTGGATCATTTCAAGTCAGCATTAAATCTTTAAGACGGGAAATTCGGCAGCAAGACATGACTCTAAAGCAGGTCTTGGGTAACAAGACGCGATTTGACTCCAGAGATAGGTCTGGAGACCCTAGAAAAGGTATCAAATAGGCAAGCAAGACTCCAGCATTACTCGTCAAAGGTGGAAATTCGTAGAATAAGACATGTCTCAGGAGCAATCCTTGGGTGAGAACCCACGATCCCACTTCGGCAACATGTCTTGAGGCTCAAATAAAGGTATCGAATACGGAGAATTTTTCCAGAAATTGCCTTACATCCGTCTTGCCCGTAGCAACAAGCATGTGCGTAGCCCAGCCATTCACATGTCCATAAAGCTTTTCGTCATTATCAATTTTCCATCCTCTGGGCAGTTTGACCTGGTGCATCTCGAAGTCAGCTCTACTTCTTGAGGACAACGTATCGAGAAGCAAGACAGGTCTTCGCAGTAGTATCGGGGTAAGATATCTTAATACTTCAGAAGGCTAGGAAATTGTCTTACCTCGCAGGTCTCGCAGTCATGATCGCAGTCCTCGCCATCGACTTCCTTGCCAACCGAAGGGAAGATAAAGCCTTTGCCGAGTGGGAGAGAATCAGAGGAGCCCCGAGGGGTAAGAAAGGCTTTGCCCTTCTGCAGAACGTTTGCGAGCGACATTCTCTGTTTGTTTCAATGGACGTTAAGGAGCGTAGGAGAGATTGGGAGAGCGAGGTATGAGAGCGTTGATAGCGCGGACTTAGGCGGTGAAGATGATCTACAGCGCAGACAGACTCTGACACCATCCCTGGGTGGGACCACCATCTTATATTTGTATTCGTCCATAGTTGTAGTCCAGGGGGATTATGCTACGCGAATGGTAAGGTATTGAGAGTTCGTCATTCTGCGTTATCAGATTGTACGAGGGATGGCTTTGGGGCTAAACCCTTATCAGATTGTGCTAAAAATGCCTACAGTTTCGGATCCGAACGTTACCACCGATTGTTTGCGAGGTCTATCACCGAGATATACCCAGAAAGCGGTGTCTCTGAGTTCTTAGCAATAGCCAGGAAGGCTCCATTGTGCCGACAAATTACAAGAGAAAGCTAGGGGAGGATACTGAGAGAGCATGGCTTTTCACGGGCGTGTCTGGGACCTGTCGTGTCACGAAATGCTTCGATCGTGCCATCGCTCCTCTCATTTTTGCATCAGTAATTTTATTAAGTCTATCTGTAGAAGAGCAAATCCTGTAAATCAAGCTGTTTTGTCACTATTCGCTTCCAACGTCGTATACCAAACGGTACACCATGGCCAGAGCTCCTCTGGACCTTACAGCGGATCAGACCGTTTCATCTGAAGGCTTGAACCCTGCCGGTCTCCCAACCCCCCGAAACAAGTTATCGCAATGGTCGTTGACTAGAGTCACTGCCCCCTGCTGGTCCAGCGCTGTCGAAGTCGTCCATTTGAATACCCTCATTACCATTACTGTTCTTGTACGGCCTGGCGTAGCTACCTCCTGCAGAAACACCCCCACGGACTGGCCCGCTCTCAATGTCTCTGTGAGATTCTTTGTATGCCTCTTCGTGGTCGGCATAGGTGATGAGTCCGATCCCTCTCCCGAATGCTCGATTGGACGCCCTAGGAGCCCAGGCCCAACCTCCACCTCGGCCGATTGGCAGATGGTACATACGAAAGCCCAACCATGCACTTGCTATTCCCAGGATTGCACCGGCTATTATGTCGAAGCCGTGGTGAGCGAAATCCGAGTATCGCGTCGAAGATATGTAAATGGCCGCGCCAATGGGAATGAGAGGGAAGATGAGGAGGTATGTAGGCGGCGCAGCTGCTTGTCTGCGGATGGGAGTGCTGACAGAGCTGCTTTGACTGACGTTCTGATAATTGAGGAAGGGGATGGTGATTGCTAATTTGGCGCAGAGGAACAGGGCCAGATAGGTCAGACCTGCAAAGGAGACTATATCAACAGATAAGCATTGGCCTCCGAGATGGACCACATGCTAGACTTACACGTTGAATGGCCGCTGGGAAAGCTCCGGAAACCTTCATCCAGTGTGGATCCTGGGTTGCGACAGATGGTCCATGAAACCAGGTTTATACCCTCATCAACTTGGTTCCCTATTCCGCCTACCTCACTACTGAGGATCCGCGAAAGATCAGGATTGCATCTAGCAAGAAGGTCCGGTCGCAGTTTCCCAACTGCATTTTTGGTGCCGCTGGCGATCAGGAACGCAACGGCTAGAGACACTCCAAGGCCCATCCAGGACGCATTCCATTCCCAAAGCCTGCGTTTCCACACTTTCGAGCCCAAAGCAGCCTTGTCGGTAGTTGGCCCCAGTCCCAGGAACATGCAGACCACAAATATGATCACAGCTGGTAGGGCCAGGCCGATGGCAATAAGAAGACCCGTTGAGACCTTTTCGTTTGCAACATAGGGAAAGGAAATATCTGGATCCGTGACATCGAAAGGACGCTTCTTGGGAGTGACAGCAGAAAATGCAGCGCCGACTGCAGCAATGGCTCTGCAAATTAATTAGCCAAAGAGCTACAAAGCGGTCAAATGGATGGGATACTTGCATGATAATAATCCAGTCGATGATATAGGAGATTATGACTCGTTTAGAGAAACGTCCGGCTGCAGACGCCATGGTTGATGCCACCAAATGTCATGCAAATTTGCTGTTTTGACTGCGATAGGAAACCTAGCGATGTGACTTCGTCGACGAAGCAAAGATTAAAGTAGAGAGAATCATTCTTTAAAAGGCAAAGAACGCGCAATGTTCGGTCGCGCGCCTAGGGGCCCTAAAAAGGTTTAGCCCGAGTCGGCCGAGTGGCGGAGCGGGCGTCCGCTGATGACAAGTACTTTAAATTTCGTGATCTAAATATGGCCACTGCGCTTGACATGACGCATGGTCTGAGCCTTCATGATTTGTGGTCGTTGAGATGGCGACGAATCACTTGTCTGATGCATCTGTCGAGCCTCTTCCTCATTCTGTGTGTCTTTTTTGAAGCCACACACGCTGCGGAGTATGTGCCTGGACAAGTCCATTGATCGATCCGTGACGATCTGGCTGGTAAATGAGGTAGACTAAGTCTAGTCTTCTCTTCAAACTTGACATATCAACATTGCAGGACTTCACGCCAATAACAAGAAAAGCTGATTACCAGAATCTGTCGAAGCAATCGATACTCTTGACATCGTACTATGTTCTAGTCCATTCGTCGCAGCCTAGTTATATAGCTTCGGTAGGTGGAGACTACTTTGGCCTCGATAATGATAATAAGGCCAAAATCCCCGGAAAAGGCTCAGCTGTCGGAGATCTCTTCGACTCGAAGGGTATCTCATAGGATACCTCTATTCACATTGCTTATGCTCGCAAACATAAGTATGGCATGCAAACTTGTACTGCAATGGCTTTCAGATTATAAATACGCGATACAGTCCTTTGGTGAGCTTTGCAGGCATCTCGAACAATCGATCTCGATCACAGAATATCGTTTCATTCGATCAATCCGAAAGCGACATAGCATCGCAAAGCCTTCCTCAAAGGGGCTGGGCTTTCTCAGCTAGCCTGAGACAATCGATGGACATGCTAGTTACAGATGCATATGTCACCAAGTATGTCAGACAATGGAAACGATAGTGGTCTTGCATATGCAGTTGCTTGGTCGAAAACCTTCATTCACGCCTTTGCTCTCAAGCAGCTATTTCATTAGTCATACACTCGTCTTGTTGACTGATTTGTTCGGTCACTAGCCCCATGTCGAAGAGATCAATGGAGGCCGTTGCTCATGCTCGCAGTCCTGAGCTTGATTTGCAACCTGATATCATCCAAAAATGGTGTAAAACGACCGTGTACCTTGACCGTACAGCGAAATCTGGACGGATATTTGGGACCCTGAATGAGTGTAAATCCAACGAATCTCGTTGTGCAAAGTGCCTTGATACCTTGTGTTGAGCCCAATTGAGCTTTGATGCAAAAGCAACCTCTGATGTTCATTGTCAGGCCCGCTAATTCCAAGCCTTCTCGTTAATCGATCATGGTGCTTGAATCATTCGCAATCTAATGTTGAAGTGAAGCGTAGCCTCATGGCAACAGGGTCTCCTTGAAAAGAAGGGGCCTATAATCCCGAAAGTGGGCTAGCGCTCGAATCTGGCAGCAGATTTGTTTACCTTACGTTACACAAGACAACCTCACTTTCACGACCCCTCCGTCTTCAACCTATACATCATCCAATGAGTCTTCCGATACCGTGGTAGTCTTAACCATAACGATCCATCGCCGCACGTTGTCTTTTCTACCCTCTGGGCTGCGTTGAACCTGTCCATAGCATATTTGTCGACTTGGCAGTGATTCAAGTCAAGATTGAGCTCGTTCTCACTTAGCTCCCACGCCGCCGCTATGGTCTCACGAGGTAAGCTTCCTTCAGCTCCCATCATCCATGTCCCCCAGAAAGCTGATCACGAATAATTCAGGTAAAAGATCCGCCAGAAAGGAGAGCGAATTCGCCATGCAGGGCTATTCATGGGAACAAGGTAAGGCGATGCCCCAAAACACAAGCGAAACCTCACTCACTCTCGGTACAGCCTCCCATTCCGGTGCAGCCAAAGCAGCTCCTAAATATCTCGAAACCAAGCATGAATTACCATCCGAGTGCAATCATTGTGAGAGCCCTTGTGCGGCGGACGAACTTGAGATTACGCCGTGTTGTCGTACGCCTCTATGTCCAGAGTGCTATGAGTTGGAGGTCTTGGAAAACGAGAAGTGTCCGAACTCCGTTTGCATGTGCAAGCTATCTAAGAGTCTGAAGCGAGTCTCGGTCGTAGACTCTGAGCTGTATAAGTACAAGAGACACTTCTTGAAGGAGCCGACTGACGGCGAATCATCACGTACCGCCGCCGCAAGGGCCCCCCTGTCAGCTACAGCCAAACCTTTCGTGCCAAACAAATCAAACTCGCCAGTATCACACGAGAATGCAGCCACTCCAAGCTTTCGAACCGCTCGAGCATCCCCGCCAGAGGATTTGCTCGTATCAGAGCATGAGTTTCTCGACTCTGAGGGCTCCGCACCATGGGAAGACGATCAGCAACGCAAGACGCAGGAAGCGAGGCAAACCCTCGAAGCGGCAACAGCCCACCTGATCGAGGTGTATAATGCGATGGCAGAGTTCCTGAGCGAAGAGGAGCGTTCTTCGATCATCCAAGAGATCGTGAAAAGCTCTGGTGGTAAGTAATTCAGCCTCCTGAAACTCAAGTATCATCACTAATGTGGTACAGTCTCCACCAATACAGAGGACTCACCCACCCTAGCTGGTCAAAGCAGCACCCTGAACACCTCCATCGATACTACACCACCACCGCAGACCGAGCCTCTGCGTGCTTCTACCCCTCCGTTCTTCAGACGAGATGAAGGCAATGAGGGTGACGAGGCTGAGCGCGTCTCTACTCATCGCTTCGCTGTCACAGAGGCCCAGCTAAAGGGTCTAGATGAATGCGTATCATGTGCTGTGCTACGGTCTAGGATCGAAGCAGCTGTGGGGATCCTGGTGGAAGATCGAGGTGATCAGGTGTGAACCACTGCTCACTAGGCTGTGAGCTGATTTATGGAGAGTAGCAACGTTGTAAGAATATGTGGTCTTGTGAGGGGTATGAGAATGTGAAAATGACGGAAGGACTGAGCAGAGTGGATATGCTGGTTGTGTCAGAGGGAGAATACGTCAATGAAATTTCAAATAATGGGTCCGCTTCGTGTCAAGGTTAGGAGACACTGACAAAGACAAGGAGTCTAAGAATTTTTCCGGACGATCTTCATTAGTAGTCATGGGTCTCGGTCATGAGTTAGCACAAGGTAGCACTGGATTGAAGCACTGTTCCTATTTGCTCCTGGTTCAGCATATATCTTACACACCACGACCCATGCTTCCGTCAAGCTGTCGACACATCCCCCAACACCGTCCCATTCGCATCCTCCAGCTTCATTCCCCTAACAAATTTATCCCACTCGCTGCTGGTTCCCCATGTCACGACCCCAATCCCCGAATCCCTCCCCACAACCGCGTACCCACACCCGTTTTTGCACGTACTCCTCACGTACTCCAGCTGCCCCACCATCTCTATCCACAACACCTGATCCTCACTCGGCCACGGCGACGGTAGGGTGGGTAAATGAGGAAATTGCCACTGTGGCTTCCCCTCAAACATTTTCATCATGACAATAGCCACGACACAGGGACCACTGACATAGCGTTTAGGGATGGCGAGGGTCTTACCGACGCCGGGAAAGCGCGCTGTGCTCCGGCCGTTGTTGTAGTCGAAGGTGCCGGGTATGGGGGCCCCAAAATCCGGCGTCGTCAGCGAAATCGAGCAAGGCAGACTCGCATGAAGGGGCGATTTCTTTGCTGGAGGGGTTCCAGCCTGCATGGTCGACGCATTGTTTTAGGGACCAGGTGAGCTTGCCGGCGGGCTGGGTGATTGTTTCGTTCAGCGCCGTGGGGAGCATAAGCGGATGAGCGAAAGGTAGCAATGCGAGCGCTGCTATGGTGACACGAAAGGAAGGGACAGTCCGGAAATGCACCATTGTTGGGTCCACAGGCAAGGCACGAGGGATCAATAGTGAAGTGTTATTTCAGGCACAATATCATATCCCCACGATCTCGCGTGGGGATGCGATGATCTCGCATGTAGTGCGGGTGTGACAAATGGTCGCTAGTATGGATTGCGCGAAGCCAAATCCAGCGCGTCGAGCTGCTTGTAGTGAGTCAAGATCGGAAGAGAAGCTGCAAGACAAGGACGACTGCCGATATCTCTGCAGGTAACAAAGCCAATAATGGCACCAGTGGCGGACATGTCCCCGGAACCTGTCTTCGTATATTGAGAAGGCCCGATTTTATCGAAGACTGCGAAATCGTGATAGTTCCCTTCTGAGTCTACCAGCTGTAGGTGAAGGGCGCTAAGAAGACGCTGCATAAGAGATGGATCAAGTTGGCCAAAGGCCTCAAGCAGGGTAGATGATTTTGCTCTGAAAGAATACTAATAAGAGAGAATAATATGGCCGCTGTGTGTAGCAACGAAGCTTTTGCAACGTATAACAGCTAGACAGAAGGACTGATGACGATGTTACATTAATTTGCAAAGCAATGCTAACACGATTTGTTTCAACCATTACATAGGGTCGACTCAATACACAAACTGAGTACGGATCAGACTTTGAAGAGCAAGTTGACGGACGGGTCTAATCATACTGGCGGCTATATTGCATCCCTCGTCAGCTACACTGTTCAGAGAGGGTGGTTCCCAAAGTACTATAGGAGGGTATGCTCGCCCGAGGGTCAAGTTCGTAATTATGAGTGCCATGATATATTTCCGAGACGGAGATATTCTTCTTGAAGCCGGAGCATGGGATACTTGGCACGCTAGACCGTAACAATACTAGGGCATTTTTCCATTTCATCATGCCTGCACCGCAGGCTTTTACTCATCCACATCCACTCCGCTATCCTTCCTTCTCTGGTGCCAGTGTAATAGGCCGGTCTCTTTGTTTGCCTACCCTCGGGACTTTCTGAGACTGGTCGCTTCAAGCGATCTGAATCCAGCCCTACCTGGGAAGGACAGACCTTTGCCTTCACCATGGCGGTCCCTAAGAACACCCTCTTCCGCTCGGCGGACATGTCCTTGACCCAGCTCTACATTGCCAATGAAATAGGCCGGGAAGTCGTCAGCGCTCTTGGGGAGGTCGGGGAGGTTCAATTTCGAGATGTGAGAGCTTGCCCTTTTGCTTTTGCCCCATCCCCCAACCTTCTCCCGATTCATGGACGTGGAGTGGTGTCCACGAGCTCAGACTGTGTTGATCAGCGCTCATATCGAATACTGCTAACAAAAGACGTGTGACAGCTGAATTCAGAAACTAATGCCTTTCAAAGAACATTCACGCAGGAGATCCGACGACTGGACAATGTCGAAAGACAGCTACGTACGCTACCCATACTATCGTTCGCTACATGCGAGACTGACCACAATCAGGCTACTTCCAATCACAGATCAACAGGGAGTTGATACCCATAAGGCCACAGCATGAGTTCTCCAACATGCTGGCAGCGCCGTTAGCGTCCGAGATCGATGAACTTGCAGAGAAGAGTGAAAGCCTTGAACAGCGGGTGGCATCCCTCAACGATAGCTACGAAACTTTGAAGAAGAGGGAGGTAGAGCTCACCGAGTGGCGATGGGTCTTAACAGAAGCTGGAGGCTTCTTTGATAGGGTAGGTCATCTTGATATTGTCGTCAAAACTATCGCTTAGGCTGATAGGCATTCAAGGCTCACGGCAATGTCGACGAGATCCGCCAGTCCATGGACAGCAACGATGAAGCGCCGCTGTTACAAGACGTAGAGCAACAGGCAAGAGGTCAGAATGGAGACGCTTCAGGCCAACAGTCGCTCTCGGTCATGAACATCGGATTCGTTGCTGGGGTCATACAACGGTCACGGATAGCTACCTTCGAGCGGATCCTATGGAGAACATTACGTGGTAATTTGTACATGAACCAGTCTGAAATCCCAAAGCCAATCATCGACCCCACGACCAACGAAGAAATCCAAAAGAATGTCTTCGTCATCTTCGCCCATGGCAAGGAGGTTATTGCAAAGATTCGCAAGATATCCGAGTCATTGGGCGCTGATCTGTATAGTGTGGACGAGCAGTACGAAATCCGCCGTGGGCAGATCAGCGAAGTAAATACACGGCTGGGCGATTTGTCGAGCGTTTTGAACAACACCAAGAGGACCCTCGATGCAGAACTAACCCAGATTGCAAGAAGCATCGCGGCTTGGATGGTTGTTATCAAGAAAGAAAAGGCAGTCTACCAGACCCTCAATCGCTGCTCCTATGATCAGGCAAGGAAGACTCTGGTGGCGGAAGCTTGGGTTCCCACCAACTCCCTATTACTCATCAAGTCAACATTGCAGAATGTGAATGATCGAGCAGGCATGTCTGTCCCAACGATCGTCAACGTAATCAAGACTTCCAAGACACCGCCGACATACAATGTCAAGAACAAGTTTACGGAGGCCTTCCAAACCATTATCGATGCCTACGGGACTGCCAAGTATACTGAGGTCAATCCTGGCTTACCCACCATCGTTACGTTCCCTTTCCTCTTCGCTGTCATGTTTGGAGACTTCGGCCATGGAACGATCATGTTTTGCGCTGCTCTCGCAATGATCTACTTCGAGGGCCCAATGTCAAAAACTAAATTGAACGAACTTGTCGCAATGGCCTTTTACGGACGTTACATCATGCTTATGATGGGCATGTTTTCGATATACACCGGACTTATCTATAACGACGCTTTCTCGAAGGCCTTAACTCTCTTCCCTAGTCAATGGGACTGGCCACAAGATTTCAAGGAGGGTCAAACGGTACAAGCTACGCTCAAAGACAATTACAGATACCCTTTTGGATTGGATTGGAGCTGGCACGGAACGGACAACGAGTTACTCTTCTCTAACAGCTTCAAAATGAAGCTGAGTATCCTGATGGGCTGGACTCACATGACTTACTCTCTATGCCTCTCTTTCATCAATGCACGGCATTTCAAATCTCCGATCGACATTTGGGGCAACTTTGTCCCCGGAATGGTCTTCTTCCAATCAATCTTCGGGTACCTAGTCTTCACTATCGTCTACAAATGGTGCATAGACTGGTACGCTATTGGCAAGTCCCCTCCAGGCCTGCTGAACATGCTGATCTACATGTTCCTTCAGCCTGGGACGGTAGAGGAGCAACTTTACCCAGGACAGGCAGTTATTCAGGTCATCCTACTTCTCATCGCTGTGGCGTGTATGCCGATACTGCTCCTCTTGAAGCCATTGTACTTGCGATACGAGCACAACAAGGCTCGTGCCATGGGCTATCGCGGCATTGGCGAAACATCGCGATTTAGTGCGCTGGACGGAGACGACGAGGATGGGCACGCCATGAACGGAGGACGGGACAGCATGGGATCTGACAACGAAGCCAACGCTATGATCACTGAGGATATAGGCAATGAGGAGCACGAAGAATTCGAATTTTCTGAAATCATGATCCACCAGACGATTCACACAATCGAGTTCTGCTTGAATTGTGTATCTCACACGGCCTCCTACCTTCGACTGTGGGCTTTGTCACTCGCCCATCAGCAACTCTCTGTCGTGCTCTGGAACATGACAATCGGCATTGCATTCGGATTCGACGGGGTTTTAGGGGTCATTATGGTTGTTGTGTTCTTCTACGTCTGGTTCTTCCTGACTCTCGCAATCCTTTGCGTCATGGAGGGAACGAGTGCTATGTTGCACAGCTTACGATTACACTGGGTGGAGGCTATGAGTAAGCACTTTATGGGCGACGGCATTCCCTTTGAGCCTTTCAGCTTCAAATTGTTACTAGAAGAGAACGCAGATGAAGGCTAGAGAATTGGCGTTTTGCTTTACTTGTAGCTATAGAAGATACTATTGTACAGGATTTTGATATATTAGAACCACGATTTCTGGAATTGACTACAGGTCGAGCTCATGAACTAGATGATCGTGTGCTCATTCTAGAAACCCACTTTTTTCTGGGCAGTGACGTTTTCCCTACGGGGATCGCTCCGGATTACTCCATCTTTCCAAACATTCAAAATGCAATTTTCGATAGTACAAGGCAACCTTTATAGCCTTTCTTTTCTCTCCTAGAAACCACCTCGAACATGCTGGCCATATCCACGGCTGCCTTGCAGCATAGATACCGATAGTCACCATCCAAATGTGCCCAGGCAGCAAAAGTTTTTCACGGAGCGCTATAGCCTCACAAATTCTTATCGGCACTTGCCGTCGGACTTAGTATTTGCAATCGGCCACAAAACCCTAGATACCAGCTGCTAATTCTCTAGCTACCCCTCAAAGATACTGGACTTGCCCGGACTACTATGTCAACGGCTAGCATATACCGGTGATCTTGACTGCGAAGCCTTGTATAGAATTATTCTACAACCGGGACCGGAAGACCCAACCTTCTACAAAATCTGGACTCCGCAGACATGGCTAAGCGAAAGGAGCTAAATCCCATGATCAACTGGGTGTACGATCTCATTCTATGGACACTCTCAATCCTCATCGAACTTTTCTTCAGAGAGGTGCACCCAAGAGGATCATGGAAGGTACCCAGGGCAGGGCCAGTGATCTTTGTGGTCGCGCCCCATGCGAATCAGGCAAGTGAACTCGCCAGCTTAAAGATGCGGTACCTTCCTGCTGATTATCACAGTTCGTCGACCCTCTCATCCTCATGCGAGTCATTAAGACTGAAGCAGGGCGGCGCATCGCATGGCTGATCGCGGAGAAGTCTATGCGGAGGAAGTTCATTGGGGGCATGGCTAAAGCTGCTGGGGCTGTACCAGTAGGAAGAGCGTTGGACAGCACGAAGCCAGGCGCTGGAAAAATATACCTGCCAGACCCTAAGGATGACCCCACCTTGATACGAGGCGTGGGAACGCAATTCGAGAAGGAGTGTCAAGTTGGAGGACTACTTGTCTTGGCGACGGTGAACGGCACAGCGGCAAATACGGAGATTCTGGAGATCCATGGGAACGAGGAGATCAGGCTGAAGAAGGAATTTAAGGGCGATGTAGCAGTGGGTCAACTCACAGGCAAGAGAGAGGAGAATGGCGACGTGAAGGAGAATGGCGAGGCAGAGAAGGCGCGGGACTTCCAGGGGACCAGGTACAAGACTGCTCCCAAGGTCGATCAGACAATGGTCTACGATGCGGTTTTTGAGAGGCTTCAGCTTGGCGGCTGCGTTGGGATCTTTCCAGAAGGTGGAAGCCACGATAGAACCGAGCTTCTTCCCTTGAAAGCTGGCGTCGCCATCATGGCCCTAGGGTCTCTGGCAGCGAACCCGGATTCTGGCTTGAGAATCGTTCCTTGTGGCATGAATTACTTCCATGCTCACAAGTTCAGATCACGAGCAGTGATCGAATTTGGCAATCCTGTTGAGGTACCAAAGGAGCTAGTGGACCTGTACAAAAGTGGCGAGAGACGCGAGGCAACCAAGCAGATGTTGGAGACCATCTACCAGGCATTGGTCGCAGTGACTGTGACGAGCCCAGATTACGATACTCTTATGGTGCGTGAATTACTAACGCAGATATGTTGAAGTATACTGACACTACATAGTTGATACAAGCCGCACGAAGACTATACAACCCCACTGGCAAGAAGCTGCCCCTGCCCATGATCGTCGAGCTCAACAGACGTCTGGTGAAGGGGTACACCCACTATCAAAATGATCCCAGAATAGCCGAGCTCAAGAAGAACGTTCTCGCATACAATAAGCAGCTATGGCTTCTAGGCGTACGAGATCACCAAGTGGAATACGCCAAATTTTCGATCATCAAAGTCGTCTTCACACTACTATACAGACTTGGGAAACTTGCTGTCATGTTCATTGGGACACTGCCGGGTCTCATACTGTTCGCACCTGTGTTCATTGCTACCAAGATTATTTCCATCAAGAAGTCACGGGAAGCACTCGCGGCATCGACTGTCAAACTGCAAGGGCGAGATGTGATGGCCACTTGGAAATTACTTGTTGCCATGGCCCTTGCGCCAACCCTTTACGCCTTCTACACGACGATTCTTACCTGGTGGACATACCGAAATCGAGTACAAGGCTACGTACCGGAATGGTTTCCGCTTTGGATGGTGGTCATCTATGGCTTCATCTTCTTCCCAGCAATCACGTTTGCTGCTCTCAGGATTGGCGAGACAGGCATGGACATTGTGAAGTCTCTTCGACCACTCGTCCTATCACTCATTCCTAGCTCTGCCAACACCCTCCACAGGCTCCGAGAAACCAGAGCAACTCTTTCTCAACAGGTTACCGATGTGATCAATACCCTCGGCCCAGAAATGTTCCCAGACTTCGACGATGTTCGCATCGTTGCAGATCCTTTCCGCGAACCCAAATCTCCCAAATCACCACGCAGCCATACGAGAACGCCTTCTGAGGCCTTCATCCCATCTCGTGCCAATAACGGTAGCCATGATGCCGCTGTCGGCGCAGGGTCGTCCACACAAGGCTACCTCCCACGCAACGAGTCGTTCCACAATCTCGGCAACATTGGCCTCTTCGCTTCGCGACCACCAAGTCGAAGTCGTAGCCGAAGCAGCTCGAGTGGTGGGATGGCTGGCAGTGCTGGATTCTCTCTCAAGAGTTTCAGCACGATCAGTAGTAAGGAGTCATTGGACGAGGTTAGTAAGAAAATCAGAGGTGCAATGCAGGAGAGGGGCCAGCAGCGGAGAAGGAAGAGCGAAGACGGTTCTGGGAGATTTGATATGCTGGATAGTGGGACGGGCAGCGCAACTCCCGATAGTGTTGCGGAGTGGAAGAAGGAGGTTTAGTTGGATACCCAGGCTGGACATGGCGTTGTTACATACTTTAACTCATGTGTTAGCGCGGCGCTCGCACGGCGTATACATGGACGATTGTGTGCTTTCGACCGCTTAGTATTGGCTAAAATTACTGGTCTCAATCCCTATGGTTACCTTAGCCTTATAATGAGCTCCGACTTGCACGCTATGCGGTTATTGGCTTAATTCTTCGAGCATTCAATGTCCGGAAATGATGTCGACTCCACCGGTTTTTTTTTCGAAAATCACAAATCAGACTACTACACCACAACCACGTATTATAAAGCTGTCATAATTTTAAGGAATATTATTCAAGTATAGTTCTATTATACCCTAAGCTTTTAAATAATCATAATCGGTAGTTATTGTGATTTATAAGGTTTTACTGATTTTTCGCTGGTTTCGTAGACGCCTTGGCGTAGGTCGGCAAAAATTCTATTTCGCCGACTTACGCCAAGGCATCGCAGAAAATTAACCAAACCTCATATATATATATAAATAGAGATTTTGATCATTTAAAACCTTAGGGTATAATAGAGCTATACTTGAATAATATCCAGTGAAATTACGACAGCTTTATAATACGTGGTTGTGGTGTGGTAGTCTGATTTGTGATTTTCGAAAAAAAAAATGGTGGGTTTCCAACAGTTGAAAAACGGCCTATCGTTGTTGGAATAGGGGTAAATCGCCTGAGCGTAGCCCACTGCAACGGTGAGAGCTATGGGCTCTAGCGAATCCTTCGCTCCCTGATACTCACCATGGCTCTGAAAGATGCATGGAGTTCCAGTCGAGGGAGACCCGACTGATAATGAAGCGGAAATTCTCCTCGCCGAGAACGAAGACTGGATGGAGATGGCAGATTTGGACCCGGAGACCACGAGGGATCCGGGGAACAGGGGCCAGCAGTCGCATGTCGACGGGAGATATACAGATGGAGAACCCCTCGCGGAAGCTTCAGGTTCGCGGTCAATTGGAGTTGGGGATGAGGTTGTGCTTGCGAATGAAGCTGGGGAAAGACCTGTTGAATACAGAGTATACAAGATCAGGTGGTTTGGACTTGCGCAATTGATTCTGCTGAACATCGTCGTCAGCTGGGATGTATGTTGCTTCACGAGCGACTCCACAAGAAAGAGTCGAATTCTGACATTAGACAGTGGCTCTCCTTCTCCCCAGTTGTCAACACAGCGGCCGACTTCTTCTTCACGACTCCCAGCATTATCAATTGGCTCAGCACCGCTTTCCTCTTCGCCTTCGTGATCGCAGCACCTGCCACGATCTGGACGCTCCATACAGGTGGCCCACGCCTCGCGATCATTACGTCCTCGGTTCTGATCCTCGCTGGGAATTGGATACGCTATGCCGGCACACGCACCACTCCTCCTTCCTTCGGCCTCACGATGTTCGGCCAGATCCTTACCGGTCTGGCTCAGCCCTTCGTCCTCTCAGCACCAACCCGGTACTCCGACCTCTGGTTCACGCCCGCCGGCCGAGTCTCCGCGACAGCCATTGCTTCGCTCGCAAACCCATTTGGCGGCGCCCTGGGCCAGCTCATCAACCCCTTCCTGGCCACCAAAGCATCCGACATACCCAACATGACCCTCTACGTCGCCATCATCTCCACCGTCGCCTCTCTCCCCTCCTTCTTCATCCCCTCCAAACCACCTACGCCCGTATCGCCCTCATCCATGCATACCGCGCCGTCCCTACCGGAGACAATACGAATGCTATCTAGGAACCCAACCTTCTACCTTGTTTTCATCCCCTTTGCAACTTACGTCGGCTTCTTCAATTCCCTATCATCTCTTGTGGCTCAAGTCCTCACACCTTACGGTTTCTCCGAAGAAACCTCCGGCATCGCCGGCGCAATCTTAATCCTCGTCGGTCTCGTCTCCGCAGCAATTACATCCCCCTTCATCGACCGCACGAAAGCGTATTTGCCATTCATCAGGGTACTCGTTCCCGTCATCGCCGTCTGTTATCTCGCATTCATATGGGCCCCCGGCACCCGCACCATCGCCGCACCTTACATAATCTTAGCAATTCTCGGGGCGGCAAGCTTCAGCCTCGTACCTGTAGCGTTGGAGTGGTTGGTGGAGGTTACGTGGCCCGTGGGCCCGGAGGTGAGTAGTACGATTTGTTGGGCTGGGGGACAACTGCTGGGTGGGATTTTCATCGTGATAAGCGATGCGCTGAAAGCTGGAAAGGAGGGTGAACCGCCATTTGGAATGAGCAAGGCGTTGATCTTTGAGGCTGTCGTTGCTATTGCTGTTGTACCTTGCGCTTTTTTGCTTGGGCGTATTGGCCATGTTGGGAATAGGCGGCTGGATGTTGATAAAGGGCGAGGAGAGGGTGATAGTGGTGATTGAGAAACATGTAAGATATATACGTGCTGTTTATTTCATTGGCCATATGAAGGGTTGTATCATTGAACTGTTTATGTCTACATGTTCTAGATTCAATGTATGCAACCGTTAGGAAAGCTTTGAACTGAAAGCCAGCCATTGTCACTGTCAGGAAAGCAAGCAAATCATGATGTGGGGAGAGCAGGATGTTGCAACAATTGATACCAAGGGGGTGAGCCCGACCTGATTGGGAATAAACTCTGCTTAGAGCAAGAAGTTTGTGAACGATGCAGGCTTTGTCATACCGAAATATGTCTAGGTACAGTCTATCTGTATTGCCGAATAGTCCCAGACAGTGCTTGAAAAACGCCTTCGCTATGCATAAGCCTACTCTTCAATTCGAGTTCACCCAGTGTCCTCGCTCTGCTCCTTCAGCGCCTTCCCATACTCCCTCGCCGCAACCTCAATCGCCTTTACCGTAGGCGCTAGCAATTGATTTACAGCCTTCGCACCACCTGCAACAGTGTCGTAGTTGAATTTCCGCCTTTTGCCGGTGCGTTCGAAATACTCTTGTACTTGCTTCTTCAACTTACCCACTTCCTTCTGACGCTCCGCCTCCGCGTCAGTAGCAACGGCTGTAATGCGCTCCATCGCTCTATTCAACGTTTCTAAGAGTTTCCCAATTTCGTCGGCACGCGCGGGGTCGCCGGAGAGGAAGGCGGACCAGAAGTGTTGGAGGAACTCGGTGGTGGTGGCGTGGGTGAGGGAGAGGCGGTCGAAGATGGCAGGGGAGAGACCGGAGGTGGAGGATGTTTGGAAGGTGGTGAAGCCGGTTGAGGAGACGTCGTCGCTTTGGGCTCGTTGCTCGGATATAGCTGAGATCATTTGGGCGGTGGCGGCTACAAGGCTGGCTTTGCTTCCAACGTGGGCTTTTTTCGGGTGAGACTCGTCGTCGGAGCTGTCGCTGTCATCGTCGACGCCTATGGCGGTGTCGAGGTTGGTGTTGGAGCTTAGGCGAGCAAGATCTGCTTGGATGGATTTGAGGATTTTGGCTGGGTCTTGTTTCGCGTAGAGACGAGCGTCTGCTGAGACACCAGATTCTTTGTCGGAATTGAAGAACCGGCTTTGGTCCTTGATGTTTAGGATGACTCTATTTTCCTCGGCGTCGCCTTGCAAATCTCGCAGCGCCAGCGAGTTGAACGTTTCCTCGTCCACTCCAATAGGCAAAGAGGGATCAACGTCATTGGGAGCTACGTGCGACAGAATCTTCTCACTTAAAGCATTCAGCGTCCGAATGATTGGTACTCTGTCCATGGAGGTTGGCCGCATGGTCAGATCCGGCTGATTGCCTTTCCTTTGGCTGTGGTTTTCTTCATTGCCCTCGACGTCAATTATGTGTGGGACATGGGAGGACATTAGCCGCTTCGCTCTCTCTAAATCATCATCGTATTGAAGGTACTTGTCAAGTATGTTGTCTGTTGGATCAGCGTCCGTTATCCTTTCTCCTTTGAGCTTCTTGAAAAGCCGGCTTTGGAAAAAGCGAGACCAGTAGGTCTCTTCGCTGATCTTAGGGACATTCTCATCATAAGCGCGTCGTACAAGGGGATGTTGTTTAAAAATCAATTGTATTTGTTCTTTACTTATGCTAAGCCTGGTAGCATTGTCTATCGTCTGGGGCTTTATGCTCGATAATACGTTGTAGGCTCCTCGTGTCTGATTCTTTTCGATAGCATGTGCACGCAGCAAATGTATCCTGGTAGACCAGAATTGTGCCGTGAATTGCGAGCTAGAGATAGACTCTGGTTTGGTCCTCAAAGACTCCACGAAAGTCTTTGAAAGCGAGGGGTTCGACTTTAATAGCGAATGTTGTAGTTCCACATCTTGTTTGAGTCTCCCATCATCGTACCATGAATTCGTGTCTCCACCTGCACCAGGAGTCGAAGACACAGCACTCGCAATAGCCATCGCTGCCGACGAGGCTGCACTTCCTCCTAGCGCAGCAAGAGGTGTCCCTCCGGATTTGGCCGACTGAATAGCTCTACTCAGAGCATCTTTGATTGCGTCTGCCTCTGCCCTTGCAGCCGTTGCAGAGGTGAACGAGAAGACATGAGTCTCGGATGTACCTGTGCCTGGTGCTTGAGCGAAGATCTTAAGCATTACCTTGCCACTGTTTGCCGGTGTCTGCTGAAGGTCTGATCATCTCGTGAGCTTCACACATATTCAAGACCCGCAGTGCGCTCCAACTCCAACTCACTGGTGATGCTTGAGACAGGCAGCGTCAAGGCTGGTTTTGATCCTTTGGGGGCAATTGGTGTCCATGACACCGACTGACTGTCCGTGGACAGCGCGAGGGTGCCATCTTTCTTCTTGTAGGCGGCAGACCCTCTTGGTGGTGCCATGTCAAACCGTCCCCCATATCATGATCGCGAAGAAGGGTGCAAAATGTGAAATAGTAATGACTCGACTCTCTCATTATGCTGGAAGGGCAGGTTAGCCGGTAAGGTTCTGCGCTAGCGCGGGCAAGGCGGAGGGGTTGTTTGGTGACAGCAAAAGGGAGCAATAAAGTACGCACTAGACTTTTCTGGATACCGCTTGCTCTGAGGCAATCACATACTCGTTGAGTATGCTCATGTTCTACCTTTTTCACATGTCTCCTTCCTGTTGACACCTGAAACCTTCACCATGCTTCGTTCATCTTTGCCCAAGTTGGAGAGCTGCCTCTTGAGGGGTAGATACCCTTCGAGAGCGACAGTATGCACGTCGACAATATTGAGATCTTGCACGGCTCCCTCAGTACGAGCTTCAAAATGTCCCTCACTGTCCCAGCGTCAACAATTGCGAGGCTATGCTGTGGCTGCAGAAGACACAAACAAGGGAGTGGTGAGCGATTTTAGTGACAAATCTGTCTGAAGAATATGAACCTGATCGTATATGTCCAGGACCCTAGCGATTCCTTCCTCCAAGGCAACACTGCCAACTACATAGATGCGATGTACATGTCGTGGAAGCATGACCCTTCGAGCGTGCATGTATCATGGCAGGTCTACTTTCGAAACATGGAAGATGGCAATATGCCCATGTCACAAGCATTCCAACCTCCTCCAACGATTGTCCCTACTCCTACAGGCGGTGCACCACAAGCGATGCCTGGTGCTGGCGTTGCTACTGGCGAAGGTTCGGACGTGACGAAGCACCTCAAAGTACAGCTACTGGTGCGCGCCTACCAAGCTCGAGGACACCACAAAGCAAAAACAGACCCACTAGGCATTCGTGGAGATGCTGAAGCTTTTGGCTACCACCGGCCGAAAGAGCTGGAGCTTGATCACTACCAATTCACCGAGAAAGATCTGGACACAGAATACTCATTGGGTCCTGGTATCCTCCCTCGATTTCAGACCGAAGGTAGAGAGAAAATGACATTGCGAGAAATTATTGCCACTTGTGAAAGGCTATACTGTGGTTCTTACGGTATAGAGTACATACACATTCCCGACAGGGATCAGTGTGACTGGATACGCAACCGAACGGAGATCCCTTCACCGTACAAATACTCAGTGGATGATAAGCGTAGGATATTGGATCGTCTAATCTGGAGTTCGAGTTTCGAAAATTTTCTCGCGACCAAGTATCCCAACGACAAACGGTTTGGATTGGAAGGCGGTGAGACGCTAGTTCCCGGTATGAAGGCTTTGATCGACCGCAGCGTCGATTTTGGCGTGAAGGACATCATCATTGGCATGCCTCACCGTGGTAGACTCAACGTCTTAAGTAACGTAGTTCGGAAGCCCAATGAGTCGATCTTTAGCGAGTTCGGAGGAAGTGCTGAACCCTCTGATGAAGGCTCGGGCGACGTGAAATATCATCTGGGAATGAATTTCGAACGGCCAACACCGTCTGGAAAGCGTGTACAGCTTTCGTTAGTAGCAAACCCCTCCCATCTTGAAGCTGAAGACCCTGTGGTCTTGGGCAAGACCAGGGCTATCCAACATTACAATAATGACGAGAAGAACTTCACCTCGGCGATGGGCGTGCTACTCCACGGAGATGCTGCTTTCGCAGCTCAGGGCATTGTCTATGAGACCATGGGATTCTATGCATTGCCAGCCTACTCGACTGGGGGAACAATACACTTGATTATTAACAATCAGATTGGTTTCACCACAGACCCTCGCTTTGCCCGTTCTACGCCTTATTGCTCAGATATTGCAAAAGCCATTGATGCTCCCGTTTTCCACGTCAATGGTGACGATGTTGAGGCTGTCAACTTCGTGTGCCAAATGGCTGCTGACTGGCGTGCTGAATTCAAGAAGGATGTCGTAGTCGACATTGTGTGCTACAGAAAACAGGGACATAACGAGACTGATCAGCCATCCTTTACTCAGCCACTCATGTATAAAAAGATCAATCAACAGACACCCGCCGTTGACAAGTACGAAGAGAAGCTTCTACAGGAAAAGTCATTCACCAAAGACGACATAGAGGAGCATAAGAAATGGGTTTGGGGAATGCTGAGCAACAGCTTCGATGCCAGCAAGGACTATCAGCCAACATCTAAAGAATGGCTTACATCAGCCTGGAACGGATTCAAATCGCCCAAGGAGCTTGCAACGGAAATTCTCCCCCATCTACCAACTGGTGTACCCGTTAACACGTTGCGGCACATTGGTGAGAAGATCGGCAATGCGCCAGAGGGCTTCAATGTCCACAAGAATTTGAAACGTATTCTTGGAGGTAGGACGAAGACTGTCAATGAAGGCAAAAACATCGACTGGTCCACTGCAGAAGCTCTCGCGTTCGGGACGTTGTGCGATGAGGGTCATCATGTCAGGATCTCAGGCCAGGATGTAGAGCGTGGTACATTCTCGCAGCGTCACGCAGTGATCCATGACCAGGAGAGTGAACAGACATATACGCCATTGCAACACGTCAGCGACAAGCAAGGAAGCTTTATAATTACAAATTCATCACTGAGCGAATTCGGAGTGTAAGGCAACTTGAAGTGGTAGAATAGCATGAGCTAATCCTATTTTGTAGGCTCGGTTTCGAATACGGCTACTCGCTGTCATCGCCTAATGCTCTGGTAGTATGGGAAGCTCAATTCGGCGATTTCGCTAACAATTGTCAATGTATCATTGATCAATTCGTCGCATCAGGAGAGGTCAAATGGCTCCAGCGATCCGGCCTTGTCATGTCGCTGCCCCACGGATACGATGGACAGGGGCCTGAGCATTCGTCAGGTAGGATGGAACGATACTTGCAACTTTGCAACGAAGATCCAAGAATATTCCCATCACCCGACAAGCTACATCGCCAACATCAAGACTGCAACATGCAGATCGCCTATATGACTAGTCCGTCGAACTTGTTCCACATCCTTAGGAGGCAAATGAATCGACAATTCAGGAAGCGTAAGTTCATTCTTCCACCTCTATTCTCATATAGATACTAAATTTGTCGACAGCCCTGATTCTTTTCTTCTCCAAATCGCTCCTCAGACACCCTCTCGCCCGCTCGTCCATCGAAGAGTTCAGCGGCGAATCCCACTTCCAATGGATCATCCCCGACCCAGCCCACGAGGACAAGACCATCTCTCCCCCAGAAGAGATCGACCGCGTCATACTGTGTTCTGGCCAGGCTTACGTCGCCCTGCACAAACATCGCAAAGAGCACAATCTCAACTCGGTCGCCATAACTCGCATCGAGCAACTCAATCCCTTCCCATGGCAACAATTGAAGGAGAACCTCGACATGTATCCCAATGCCAAGACCATCGTCTGGGCTCAGGAGGAGCCTCTGAACGCCGGCGCGTGGAGCTTCACGCAGCCGAGGATTGAGACCTTGCTGAATAACACTGAGCACCACGATCGGAAACATGTCATGTATGCTGGGAGAAATCCTAGTGCTAGTGTGGCCACGGGACTGAAGGGGACGCACTTGAAAGAGGAAATGGATGTGTTGGAGATGGCTTTTGGGGTCACGCAGGAGAAGTTGAAGGGGGAATAGGGGTTGGTAGTTGAGGGGGGGAGATAGTATTCTAGCTCTGTACATATATCGTTATTCGTATTTAGTCTCGCTTCTGGCGCTTGTGCATAGCTCTAAAAGCAATTTCTATGAGATTCTGCACCAGCTCCAAGGCTTGATGAGTGAAATGCGCTTCTTGATGCTATCCAGGGTGCTATGTAGATACTATTGATGAATTTGGAGTCTGTAGATAAGAACGATCAGTCCACCAAGTAGAGGACTATGATTAACCAAGCGCGCTTGCACAGTGCCTTTGTTTCAAGAAATGTAGGATTGACCTTTTGGAATAAGTCTTCCGTGGCCTCTCTTCTCTTTGTAGAGAAATTGTCAACCCCATCCATCTTGTTCCACTTCAATCAGGTATCAACATGGCCATCACGATCCACGCGTCTTCTCGGTATACTCTGGACCTGCATCTTCATACTCGGCGGTGAAGAAACGGTCAGAGTTTTTGCCGAGCCAGGATGTCAGCTTTACGATTTCGTCTTTGAGTTTGCTGATGGATTGGCCGTCCATGTTTGTTTGGGCGATGAGTTCGGGGAGGGAGACTGACCACAATGAAACATTAGTGACTTGCACGCTGCGAGATATGCAGGCAAGGGGACGAGAGTTGTAACTACCAAAAAGACGACACAGATGCTCAGCACCGTAAACATCGCCCATGTTCTTCCCCTCCCATTCCCCGCCCTTATTCAACATCTGCGTCATCTCAAAATACTGCTCTCTCTCAAAGCGATACAATAGGATCCTCCCCAAACATTTTTCGAAATAGTCTTTGCAGCCCACAACTACCTCCTCCAACAGATCCGCCTCCGCAGAGCCAAGACGACGTTTTCCCTTTTCCTCTCCAAAATAGGTTGAGAGGATTTCATTGACCGGGTGCGCGGATGGGAGGGGGATTAGCGAGCGGTTCTTCGTGACGTTCTCCCAGTCGTCGACAAGGAGGGCTTTGAGGTGGTCGGGGACGCGGATGTGGACGGCGGGTTTGTGGACGTAGACGTCTTCCTAATGGTTGGCCTATCAGTATACTTCACAGTCATTCCTTTCTTGCGCGCAGCGGCAGAAAGACGAGTGCGCTTTTTGGCCACCTTTGGGACGAGGTCCTCAGGTGTGTACTCTTCTAGTGGAATTCCAGCTGTGACTTTACAGATTGGTTTGGTACGGTGAAATACCGGTGGATTGATACGTTTAGGATCCCTCTTGAATTGGCATGTGTCCTTTGGGTTGGGGTGGACGAGCAGGTAACTCTCGTAAGAACGAGCGGTGGGAGGCGCCAGAGAGGGGTCCTTTCCCTCGGCATTGAGCTCGATAGGTGGTTCAAGCCAATTACCATCGGCATCGAAATGGTCGGAAGCCGTTGGTGAAGGCGGAGTCATGCGCTCGACTTGAGGTGGAATTGGCGAGAGCACTGGGGGACGGACGGCACTCTCAGGGGCGTATATGATTGAATAAGCTAGCGCTTCTAGAGTTGGTGGAGTTCGATTGGAGACGTCAAACCGGTAAGTATCTGCAATTCGGGCCGCTTTCTTCGCACGCTTGGGTGGTAATTCATCCTTTTCGGGCTCTCTGGCACGCTTTTTGGTGGGTTTTGGGAAGCTTGTAGAGCCGGCAACAGGGCTATTGAGAGGCTGATGTTGGCGTGTACTGGCCTTTGAAGCGGTAGTGGAGTCTGCAGTCAGGTCCTTGCGAGGTTTTGGGAGCCGTTTTCCTGGATTTTCAGGGGCTAGGTGCCCAGCTTTCATGTCGGTATGTAGCGGATCCCGTCGTGGAGCCATTGCGTGCAAGGGAATGCGTGTAGAAAAGTGGTCAACGAACCTTCTCAATCTCAGTGTCTCGTCCGCGCTTCAGACCACGACCTGTGGTAGCAGGAGTCAGATGTCTGTCTTCGCTGCCTCGGTTCGAGCTGAAGTCTGAGCTGGCGGCTTTCTTCTTCGCTGTTGTTACTTGTTTCTTGCTCGGCTGGAGCAGCTGGAGTATCTCACGCTTCAAATTTGAAGCTAATTCTCGGTTCTCGTCGTTGAGTTTGCGGAGGCGGTCTTGTGGTACCCAGTCGTCCCAGCTAGGAGGTAGCGAAGATGCGTCAGTAGCTGATGTAGTGTAGATGTGTAGGAGGGCGTGTGTGGAGGGATTGAAGCGATCAGCGAGAAAAGACGGCGATGATGGTGTGCGGAGATGGTTATCCGCCCAGCAGAAGACAGTTCGGTGTAGCGTGTAGCGCTTGTCCAGCAAGCGGTGTTGAATTTATGGTTGGTAGGGATGAGGACAGTAAATGATAGACGATGAAGTAGCTTTTTGCAGGAGAATAGCTTTGAAATAGGTTGCTCTGTTCCAGCAGAGAAAAGAATGGACGAAAACCGAAGCGGCAAGCGGTACGAAGATAAGGGGTTTGGATTTAGAGAGCAAAGACGTTCTTGACCAGCAAGATTGAAGAAGATAGCGGTGGTGTTGTGGATGGACGGGACAAGAAACGAGGAAAGTTTTCACAGAAAAGTGCGCAGGAAAAAGAGGGGGCTGGGAGGCTGGCGTGTGACTGGCGAATTGCCTAATTGGGAACGACAATGGGTTTTCAAGTGAGGGGAGGACAATAGCCACGACAATAGAAAAAGGGACATACGTATTCTTCCAGCCTTTGTAATGCACTTGATATTGAAAGGGACTGTTTTTGTCATTCTCAATGAAATGCTTGTACTCGGTGATCTTGGCTTCGTAGAGGAGTTCGTGGTGAAAGCAGAGCACTTTCTCGTCCTTTTGGAACATAGGAAGTCTTGAGGGAGCCATAATGGATGAGATCTGATTCTACGGCGGCGGTGATGGAGCTTGTACACGAGGCTACTGTTGCTATTGAAGTAGTGCCAGAAAATGCAACTTTCGAATTCGAGTGTCGTGGATGTTCAGTAAAGTGAACGCGAAGTCGTAGGGCGCTCGCCAAGCTATCAGAGGCTTAGGGTTAGCATCCTGGTTTCGTTGATATCATCCTCATGTAGCGTAGAGTGAGCGCCGCTTTACAGTTGCGCTTAATTCTATCGGCCCGAGGGCGGCTGACACTAGTCCTAATTCCGGCCTCGCAAAAAAAGTACAGATTTTCAATAATTCATTCCTCAATACACAGTGGGCATCAGAACCTAATATTAGACAAGTGCTATCTCTAGGCTCTAATCCAGACGTGTGAAATTTATCGGATTTTCCGATATGATTTGGGTGAGTGGATGTGTCAACCGCCCTTGGTCCACCATCAACTTCCTCATCCTTTCAGGTTGCCAAAAAACAAAAGGGTTTCCGCTGCAAAACGCGATGAACAGAGTGGCATTCTGTTCTATGCCCCTTCCGTGACCAGGATATAACGTTAATGTAACTCAATCTGGCGCATAGCCAGGTCGGCCATCTGTTGTAGAGTGGAAATATAAATATTTATATATACTACGCAATCATTTCCCTCCCACGTTGAATCAAGCGATTGGTTCTAAGGGTAAAATCATTTTCGATCTTTGATTATGTCCACGGGCGTATCGTCCGCCGTACTAGGAGTGTCCATTATGACTCAAACAATCAATTAATCAATCACTATCATCTTCCTTGTTCGAACAACGTTTTGTGGAACTACTTATGGATTTCGATCGCTCATTTGATGCTCAGAAATCAGTCACTGTATAACGGAACGCGACTGTCGCCTATTCGTATATATTATAAAATGACTGTCAGAGTAGCGTTCTCCCCTTCCGCCGGTGAGCAATTGTACAATTTTACATATTCCATAGCATCGAGTCAAGACACTTAGGAAGCAACTGGGCCATCTTTTCTGCACTGAGCCTTAACACCTTGTTGTATGATAGACCCACAATTCAACCATTGCCTAATATTGCTACTTCGAGTCTCCGACGAAAACTCCCCCAAAAGGTGGTCTGAATTGACGTGTGTAAGAATGCTGCTTGTTTCAACGCAGGAGATACAGCGGTTGACCCTTCGACAAACAAGTCGCCGATGTTGCGTGGAAGCTGGCATTCAAAGTCCTCAGTCAACATCAAGTGAATGGAATGGTGTTTGTGGGGAGATTTCCAAGATTGTAAATATTCTTGGTAAAACACCTTTACTCGAAGCAGCGACCTGCTCGCGCCTTACAGACAATAAGTTCTGTTCCAACCGATAGACTCGATATTTGAGATCCGTGGCTCTCACGGAAATAGAGCTCGGCTCCGAGCTCGGGCAGAGCCTGTCATTGAGCATTCAACGCAGTGTTCAGTGCTCGAGCAATATACATATCTTGGAAAAATGCCAGAAATCGAAGAACGAATTGTCCCGATCTCTTCGAAATCATATCCTGACTCTTGGGTATATGTATACATCTCTCGTGCTATCCTTGCATCATGTTCTAACATGAGTATCAAAGAATACCGGTCTCTGATATAAACATCAAGGCTTCGTACTACCCGAAATGCAAGGCACTCTAGCAATTGTCAATCAGAGTGGGCAAAGCGTCAGTTTATCTGATCTCAGATCCGGCGATAGAACGGCACATCTGAGCGACCTCACTGCTGAACCCCCTTGAACTTTGCTTTGACAGGCAGAGAAACCTTTTCAACGTGAGCCACACATATCGACATGGGCATTCTTGGGTTCGTGGAGATTACTCTATGAAATCAGGGTCGTTGATTGCGCGACAAAAAGATGCGTCGACGTTTTCAATGTCATTCCTGCCCTAGGCCCTCATGGTCTTGTCCTTGATGAGCAAAGAGACATCCTCTAAGCCAGTGTTGAGGAGCTTGAGAAAGGAATGGGAGGAGGCTTGATTGGTGTTGACCTTCAAACTCGGACAGTCACCAAGAGAATCGAAAGCAAAAGCCTCACTGGTTTGTGATGACGCCAGACGGCCGAAAGGCCTATACATGCAATAAGATCCAGTTCTTTATATCAGTCCTCGATCTGGAAAAAGGATCCTTGTTGGAGACGATCGATGTTCCTGGCTGCGAAGAACCCGGCATGTCGCCGGATGGAAAATTCGCCCATTTTCCCACACCTGGACTTACCATTTGGGCAATCTCCAGCCGATGCACGCATCTAAATTATCGATACTGCGACAGACAAGATTGTCAGATCAATCTCGACGGACCTTGGAGCTCAATCATTCCACATCACTCCGCTCTGTACGATCATGGTTGTGAAATACAGCTTCGACCCTGAGGCACCAGCCACAGCTCCAAGAGTACGAGCAGGGCGTTCATTTTTATACTCGGCGGACATGTATGCTCTTCTTGGAGAGGCTGTAGTAGAGTTGGCATCACTGACGATGCGCTCTACGGCGGATGGCAAGACCGCGTTTGTAGCCAATATATTTAGGGGGACAGTCACTATCGTTGATCTGACATCCATGATGGTGATTCGGACATTGACAATGCGCCCAATCCGGCCAAGAAATCCCATCTGGGCGCACATGGCATTTCACCAATCCCTTGAGGAGCTGTGAGATAACATCAAAAAGGTTTACCTGAGTCGAGAAACTGTCTGTTTACCAAGGCCTCATTGCGTTCGTGGAAATACAAGGAGGCGCAATGAAGGACACGATGACGTTTTTGGGGTGTTCTGTTATCTTGCTCTCGTTTTTTATAAGCAAAATTCTATGGCAGAGCAGATACAGTCCCTCTTGAAGTATCTCAGCCTTTGAACCTTGATCGTGAGAACGCACTGGTGTTTCACCTCCAGTAAATCACGTTTGTCGTAACGGAGATGCACACAAGCCCCCCGAAGCTGAGGGCAAGAGCTGTGGGGTTTTCTAGCGAGTAAAACCTGGCGGTTTCGGAGCTAAAGTTACCGCATAAAGTAAAGATTCATCACCCATCCCCAAGTGAAAGCGAGAATGGTATATCAAACAACATGATGTGAAGGTGAGACCCACATAGACGACTCGCTGATCGTTGGTTCTGCAAAGCCGCAAGGTCCAAGCGGACCTCATTGAGGCTGGTTCGGCGCTCTCTTGGTATTAGGCTCGAAGGCATAGCAGGGCTCCTCCATCTCCGTTCATCTCGAATAACAACCTTTTATAACCTTCAGAGGTAGGTTCTCCGACGTGCAAGTACTCAGTTCAATCCGACGACGCCAAAAGCCCTAAGCAGGACCTTAAGTATAACTTGGCTCCCATCAATACCGCAGCTCCGTACCCTACTTGTTCCACTCCAATCCCTACCCTCGACGCCTTGTTAAATGACGAATCCGTCTAGCACGACTTGCGAGCCTTGACATCAGCAGGATCGGGCCGGTCTTGAGGGATATTGCGGGAAATGTGTAGCGAAAGATGCCATACTATTCCATTCATCGCAAATGAAGCTTCATGTAGGTAATATACCACTTGGGCGTGAGCAGCTATATAAAATCCGAAAGTAAACTTTGTCATACTGTCTTATAATTACCATTGCTTACTGTCCCACAAACTATCAGATATCAAGCCAGTTGATTGGAAACTGCCCAATAAAGGCACATGCTAAACTTCTTGTATTCGTAGCTCAGAGGCACAAAATTGATTCGAAGCCCGAATATTTCAACGTTTGTCAAGGTAAATTAAGACGTACACTGTATAGATATCATTGAAGTATTGTACAAACGAGGGACGTTTTCCCTATTGAAAATCCAGCCAATCAGAAGCCGCCAATTGTGAGCTCAGCCAAAACCTTATTTCACCTTATGCAAAGCCAACCCTCCGTCGAAGCTCTCATAGCCACACAACAGACCCAATCCCTCCCCAGTAGCTGCGGCCGGTTCTCTTTTGTTCCAACACCGCCGCGATGGGTTTCTCCGACATATTCTCGGATTTCTACAACTCCATTGGCTTCACGGAGGTACACGCCGAGGCGCCCCCAGAGGAGAAGGAAGAGGATGAAGGTGGAGATGAGGAGAAGGGACAGGATGCGGATAAGTCTGAGGAGAGCGAAGATGGAGATAAAGAGCAAGGTAGAGAGGAAGGTGGGGACGAGGAGGGAGGAGATGATGAGGGTGGTGACGATGAGGAGGAAGAAGAAGAGGAGGAGGAGCCTGAGGATCCCAAGCCTAAGCTAGAGGAAGGTATGTCTTTGTGTCTCTCATGTCATACGCGATGCTTCCCGAAGACACTGCTACGGCTCTAGCAGGTGCATTGAGCTACTATGGGGGACTCTGTAGGACCGTACGCCATCCCTGCTAGGTCGATGAGCGCAACTGCTCAGACCGGGTGCACCTTGACTCCAGAACCTCAATGGCACACATAGCTTATGATAAAACCTCCACAGAATGCGCCAAGTCCTCTCGATGTGCCCCATTAAAGCACCACTACGACGAGTGCGCCGAGCGCGTCACCGCACAGCACGAAAACCCAAACCACAAGGGACCAAAGGAAGACTGCGTTGAAGAATGTAAGTCAATTGGATCCGTGCTTTGATTTCTAAAGCTTATCTACTAACTTAAATGTGTCGCACGTCCAGTCTTCCACCTAGCCCACTGTGCAAACCAATGCGCAGCACCAAAGCTCTTCCGCCAACTGAAATAGACACTACCAAAAACATTTGGATCTGGCTCAGGCTGGGACACAAGGAAAGAGGAAATACCAGTCAATCATCGAGAGCTGTATCGATGGAAATGCACTTGTACAGCTGTAATTCATTCTTCATCGGCAATACGCGCATCCTGTACCTGTACCTATATCTAATCCTGGCATAGAATGTACCCTACACCTGCATTGATAGAGAAAAGCATGGGACGAGACTCAAATAGAGCGACTTGCTAACGCGCTTTATTCTCAATCATGTTCATGTCTCGAGTCCGTGATATCCTTCCCAGTCGTTCGGTTCTTTTCCAACACCGTTTATTTCCTACACAAGCAGCCGCCTAGGCGTTCTAGCAATTCTGGCGACCTTGCAGTCTTAGAGACCTCAAAAGAAGTAGAGCCTTCAACGCCACAAAATCTGTCCATCACCCTCAGGCCTCTCCCGCCCCTCTCATATAAATCCCCCAACAAACAGCGGCCTCTCTCTCGGACTCTCAGCGACCCCATCACCCCCATACGGATTCTGCGTCTGCGCCGAACAATCCCCGGCCTCAAACAGCCCACAGCAGAGAACGAAGTCAATGAACCAACAAGCCCTTTTCAACCTTCTCTCCCTCCTCTCCTTCTTCCACCGTCTGCGTCCCGCTTCCCAGTCCGGCAGCGCCATGTCAGCACCCTGCTGTGCAGACACTACCCTCACAGGTTCAGGCTCTTGGTACTGCCCTGGTGTTTGGAAGACTGTATTTCTCTGCGCTTGTAATGGGGGAAGATGGCCGCTTCTGATCGGGATGAATTTGCCCCTAACTAATACTCCGTCCTCACCGCGCATTACGACGCCTTTGGGTAATCCGACAGTCTGTTTCCTCCATTTCATTTCCGCGTTCGAAGAATTGAAGCAGTTGTCTCTCCACCTAGGCTTCGGCGGTGGCAAACGGTAACTAATCGCTTCCGGCTTGTTGAAAGTCGGCAACCCCGGCGGCGTCGGCATACGCTCTGGAGGTCCCTGATGAGGCTGCACAGGCCTGGGCGCGGGTGAGAGCGGTGGCGACTCTTGTGTCGGTTCCTCTACGGGTATGGGTTGGAGGTCAGCAAGCGAGAACGATTTGCATTTCTTGCCATTGAGACCTGGGCTGCGAGCTCGGAGGGTAGATGTTGAAGCGCGACCTTTCATGGTGAAAGAACCTGCGGGGCGGAGAGTGGCTAAGGAGGATTGTTCTGTTATGGGGTAGAGTTCGTGTGGGGTGTGAGTCTTCTTTGTGGAGGGCGGTTGGAGGAAGGAGATTGGGACGCCTTCGCCTAGGTCGTTGACGATGATGCTCTCCCATGATGCAGGTCCATCAGTTGGATCTGCTGGTGCGAAGGAGTCTTGGGTGTCCCAAGTGTCAGTGTTTTCTATGCCGGCTTGGATGAGGGAGGCTTCGTAAAGTGAGCTGTGAGGGCTTGGGTAGTCTTCGGAGGAGTCGAGGTTGGGTTTGAGGTCATGGTGGGAGGATTTGTGACGAAGAATTGGTCCCTTTTTGGCTGTTGCCTTGGGGAGGGGTGGGCTCGAAGTGTGGACGTCATTGGTAGTGGGTTCGAGGGGTTGGCGGCTGGTTGATGTGCTGCTCATACTTGCTTGCTCGCTCGTGTCTGGTGTTGTCGACACCTTAGAATGCTGATGCTTGATAAGATACTTGCTGATGTACGATTGAGAAGTCACGCAACGGACCTAGGTCAGGCGGAGACGAGTGTGAAAGCACCTGACCTTTGGGGAAGTCGCGACCAGGAAAGCATTCGGATCGCATAGTATGAGTTTGCTTGCACGTATGGGGTAGGCAGTCCTTTCAAGAGTCTGTAGAATTATACGAATCCAATGTTTTATGGGAATGTTATATACATACGTCTATGTTCAATCCTCGCTGTCCAAAGCCATCTCAACATACTGCAAAGACAAATGCTAAGCTGTTCCCAATGCTCAATGCGCCGTCATGCTTTGACTCAAGGACGACTTTCCAGGGGTCTGATCCTTTGTCAACGTCCGAACTTGAGCTTCTAGTTTTCGTCGCTCATTTTGCTCGAACTATGGCATGTTAGCGTTACAACGACCCCTTTCCGGCCAAGGTCGCTTACTCTAAGAGCCCTCATATTCTCTTGCCTCGTCTCTCTCATCAACTTCTTGAACTCATTCTTCAGCACTGAGGTACTCGTGCTGCTAGCACCTCGTGATTCCCTGCTGCCAGGGCGTCCGGGACTCATGACCCCAAGCGCGTGCACTTTCTCGTCGGTTAGCTGAGACTCCAAGTTCTCACAACGATCCCGTAAGCCGTCGATGGTGTTCTCTAGATGCTCTCGCTCCTTCTCGTACTCGATGCTAGATTTGGTCATGACTTCGTATTCGCCAATCGTCTCAGAAAGCTCCTTCTGTAATGTTTGTGCACGGTCCTTCAGCTCCAGGCTGCCGTCAGCAGAGGCTTCTAATCTTTCATTCCGTGTTCTAAGGTCATTAATCTCCTGTAATAAAGCAGGATGAGATGCCACCTCAGCTGCTCGTTGGGCGCGGGTACCATACGCTCCATCGAGCTCGGCTCTGGCTACAGTAAGCTCGGTCTGCAGGCGAACTATTTCTCCTTCATATTCCTGCATCTGGGTATGTGCTTTTTCGGTTTCTGCGGACTTCCCTTGAATCCTCTGTTCCAGGCTTTGCATGTCGGCAGCTCGTTGTTGCTGCTCGTCTTGCACAGCAAGCTTTTGAGTCTCAAAATTCGACATCATGCTTTGCTTCTCTTGCAATTCAGCGAGAAGCTCGTCCTTCGCTTCTTGACTGGCAGCGAGTTGGGCTTGTAGAGCAGTATTTTCGGTCATGCTCTCTTTGCTTGTCGCTTCGAGACCCTTCTTCAAATGCTCGAGTTCCGTTGTGACCTCTATCAAGCGTGCATCTTTTTCCGAATCTGATTTGCTATTGATCTCCCTCTGCTGTTGAATTTGGCGGTTGAGGATCTCCTTTTGCTCTTGTAGATCAGTCGTCTTTCTGTGCAGCGAATGAAATCTAGTGGAGAAAGAGTCGAGGGAAAACGGTTCAGGTGCTTCCTCTTCTGAGAACATCTTCCGCCAAAGACCTAGAAGTACATTCTCGTATTGACCTGCCTTCTCCTCGTGGACTACGGATCTTGACGAAGAGCTTAGGCCTTCATCCTTCACTCTTTGTACACTCTGTTCTAGCACGTCCAGACCACCTTCAAGAAAAGCGATTTGTTCTTCTGGATTTTTCCCAGAGATATCTGGGGGCAAAGGATATTGTGGGTTTGGGTCTTGACTGCTTCGGACTATGATCCCCCGGAGCTGCGTATTCAAGTCCTCGAGCCTCTCCTCAGCCGTATAAGCCGACTGCTTGTAGCCTTGCAGAGTTTCGACCTGACTTCTCTGCAAAGTATCAATGCCCTTCTCCAGATACTCTATTTGCCCTTGGAGCGCGGCTTGCCTGTCTTGCTGATCTGAAGAGTTTGGAGCAGGTGGTGCGGGACCCATTTGGCGTCCTGCACTCACCTGGGCGATAGAGTCCCTCAAACGTCGGTTTAGATCCCAGATCTTTCTTTCCGTTTCGAGGATGGACTGAGTCTGTTGTTCATACGCTGCAGCCACCTGGCCGTTCGCGGGGCCATCCCCAGGATCTAACAAGGTGTCCAAAGTTTTGTAAAAGCTCCGATCATCGAAATCATGCCCTGCGCCCATTATATGCAAGTCACTGATGCCGTCAACGTATCCATTAATGGCATCTCCATTCTGTGGTGGCACGTCGTTTTCCAAGAAGCCCTTGTGTGTCATTTGCAAAACCCCCGCCGTATGTTCCAATAGCCTCTTTTGAACATTTTGGTAGCTTTTCTCGAGCCTCCACAGCTCTTGAGCCAGATCCTCGCATTTCTTGGTACTAGCAGCTAGTTCATCGTCTGTCTTGTTCAAGAGATCGCTTCCACTGCTCCTGCTCATCACACTCCGTCGGTGTCTTTTCGCAGCAGGCTTGCCGGATCCATCGGTGATGCTCTCACGGCTGTTCCGACTGTAAAGCCGGTTTAGTGATGTTGCCGCATCCCGCAGTTTGTTCTCGATGGCGAGCTTGCGCTTGGTGGCATCCATGCGAGTTGATACTACCGTAAGCTCTTTCTTCAGCTCGTCTGCTTCCTCGAAGGACAGTACCCTATACTGCTGACTATCGCCAATGGCTGTTTCCATGAGAAGGTGCATCGACACCGGGTCGTTGGGGTCCAGGAGCTCCGAGCTTCGCATGCGATTCCCATTCATCTATGTTATGTATCAATATCATACTTCAGATAAACCACATTGGGGGGCTTACATTGCCGTAGCCCGATTGATGCGCTCGCTCTTCGTTCGTGGTTTCGAGCGAGCCATTGTAGCCATCCAACAGTGCCTTCGATGATGGCGGGACACCCAAGCCCGAGCTGTATCTGGAGTCATAGTCTGAAGAGTAGGAGGCTTGCCGCCGCACGCCTGCGCCGTTCATGGCTGTGGGGAGGATGTTGGATTGCACAGCACGCTTCGAGGTAGCAGGTGTCTGTGGGGAGGTATTTTGGGAGGAGGTCTAGCTATCGTGGCCAGAACATACTGGGAAGACCTAACAATGACCCTCCTAGATCGCACTGGGTAGTGGGAAAGAATCGAGGATAAAATTCTCACAATTCCTTTTGCATTGCTCGATTGGGGAATCTCTGGTGTCTAGCGGCACAGGTTGCCTCAGTCCCTCAGACCTGCCGAGCCACCGCTAAGCCCCTTCGGGTTAGCTCCCGTTCACTAAGCCCCTTCGGGTTAGAAATACTAACTTCGCAGCTAAACGGCGGCAGGTCTGAGCGTAAAACCCTATATTTTTATTAGGTTCGTGTTATTTTCGCGGGCCGTTTATATAAATTTTTCCGTTAACTTTTTTCTCTATTAATAATTAACTTTACGACGCGATTATTATCTAATTATTTCAGAATAAGATTTAAATTAATCGCGCGCTAATACTTTTATATATACTCTTTTAAATATAGTTATCTATAATACTATCTATCGTATATATAACGAAATAAATATAGGTTATCTAAAAATCCTTAATTATAACTTGAGTTTCGATTATTACCGTAACGATAATTATTTATCGTTAGTTTTTATTCTTTATTATCGGTAGGTCCCCTTCGTTATAAAACCCTCCGCGAAATATATTTAGGGTTAAAACTAATATTTATTATAATAATATTATATATAATAAGCGATTTCGCGTCTACGCTTATTATAATAAAGATAAATAATTTATATAAGACTCTAGATCGAGAGTATATAGAAGGCGCCGTAATATATTACTTCGGGGTCGAGTTTAAAGAGAAGTAATATAATACTTTAAATATATTATTAAACTAGAGAACGAATTTAATTTTAATTATAAAAACTAGATTTAATAAAAGTATCGTCTTTTAAGTTTTATTATTAATATTTTTACCTATTAAAGCGGTATTAATTATTATACTTTTAAATACTTTATTAGAAGAGTAATATAAGAAATTAAATTATATATTTAATTACCGACCCTTCGTTCTAAACGGCGATAATAATAACCTCGTTAATATTATAGCGATACGCTCCGGCCAGTTTACCTACGGTATAATAATTAAACGCGATTTATAGATAAATAGTTAATAATAATAATCTTTATAAGTCCTAAGATTACTAGTTCGAGTAATTTTAATACCGACGTACTACGGTATACTAGTTTTACGTTACGGTTATATTTATTAATAATCGACGAGCTTTATCTAGTAACCGAGTAGAAAGAGTTTTAATTAATATACTTTAGTTTAAATATCCTCCGAAAATAATTATTATTTAATATCCCTCTTTTAGGGGTCTTTATAACGCTCGATATTAAAATATTTAAGATTATATAAAAGCGATATACTTTTATAGAAGATATTATTATTATAAAGACTCCGTTTAATCGGCTAGAGATATATATTTAAATTAATACTATTTATAATCCTATTAACGGTATACTTAATCTATAATATATTTTACCGTCGTAGATTACTACCGCCTAAGATATTCCGAAGACGATTATTTTTATAGATTCCGTAACCTAGGTTAAGGATATATATTAATTAATATATATATAAATAAGACGATTATTATATCCGATCGAGGGTACGAAGTTAATCGTACCTTTTTTCGCGGCGATAACTACTCGAAATAAATAAGATATCGCGATATATTTCGGTTTATTATCCGCTTAAGGCTTATCTTTATATATTATTATTATAACGGATACTTATAGGCTAGGGGTTAATAATCTAGATATAAAGAAAATTATTTAATAATTACTCCCTTCGTTTATTTAGAAGGTATATTAACGTATAGGTCGCGCGATACGTTATAATTAAAAATAAATATATTTTACCTTATTATATCTACCCTAATATATAAGTCTTAGAAGTAGTATATCTTTAACGGAGCCGGCTTCGCTCGATAATATAATAACGGGATCTTTATTAAGGTTTAGAAGAGTTTATATAAATTATATAAATATTAACCGACGAGCTCGAATAGTACCTAGTTTATACGATCTCCTTAATATACCCGGGAGTAGTTATATTCGCGATATCGGCCTCGCCTTTTTTAATAATACGGAATATAAAACGTCGAATTATACGAAGTTATTCCCCTATTACTCGGTTTATAATCTAGAGTTATAGGCGCTTATTATTATTTATACGAGGTTAAATAAATCGGTAGATAAGAATTTATTTAAATATCCGTAGTATATATTTAAACTTCGAGTTTAGCGATATTAAAAATTAAGTAAAAAATTCGTTAACTCGTCTTAGTATTTCTCTACATTCTTAATAATACCGGATAAAATCTTAAGAGATTTAACGACGTAGGTAGAGAGTATTTACGATAAACGAATTATATATTAATAGATTAATAACGCGTGGTCTAGCCTTTATTTATATTATATTAAAATATTAAATATCCTAGAGTAGGGATAATAAAAAGAGTTAAATTAAAATAAAATATTCGACGCGTAGGTAATATATAATAATATTAAAAGAAAACGACGGCTAGATCCGTTATTTAATAAAAAGTAAACTAAATTTAAAGAGCGGAGGGATAACTAGTTAATTAAAATAAAATATAAATTAATAATTAAAAAAGCGCGTATTAAGGGTAGAATCGTAATTAATAGAGTAAAAGTTAAATAATTAAATATACCCGCTATAAAGAGTAAATCTCGTATTAAAATTAACGCGGCGGAGAATTAATTTAATAAATCTTAGAATACGGAGCCGAAAAAGACCTAGTATAAGGATAATAAATATTATATTATTAAAAAGTAATATAATAATAAAAGTTACGCCTCGTAGTTTAACCCTTATAATAAGGTGGGTAAATTAAAGGGGGAATTAATAATACTATAATAATTACACTAGTTATTATAAAAGGTATCGGCGAATTAATTAATAAAATTAACCCCCTTTTAATCCCGTTAGTATAGATAACGCCCTACGCGATTTTAAGACTAGTTAATAAACCCGCGCCGCGCGGATTTATTATTAGATTAATCGATAAATATCGTACTCGAAGGCTTTAGGGTAGAAGTTAGGATTATAAAATTCTTTAATACGAAGTTATATTTAATCTTTAACCTAGTCGTTAGAGTATCTTCGTACTCGTTATTCGTTAATAATATATACTCTTAGGTATACCGTTCGTTATATTTTAATATATTCTTATTTAATCGCTTAAGTCCGGTATCGAAAAGATTAATAATTAAATTTAAAAAGAATTTATTTTACTCGGTATAACGAATAAATAATCTATAAGCGAGGTTAAGGGTTATATTTTAAATATCCTCGGTCGCGCTTTTAACTAGATATATAGCCGAGGAGGGTTTTTTAAATATAAACTTTATTATTCTCTTTAGTTTTAGAAAGTATAGGTTATTAAAGACCTAATTCTTAAATAATATATTATTATATTTAAAATAGTAGGACCGGTCGTATTAAAATATTTTAAGATTATTATTAAGTAATTTAAAAAGGCGGTCGAGCTCGAAATTTATATCCGTTATTCCCTATAGGTTTATAAAACTATTCGTTAATATATACTTTTATAACTTTATTATTACTACCGGTGAATCTATTATATAAAGTATATAAAATAGGGCCTATATATATTTTAGGGTACCGGTAGCGTCGGCCTAAAAAAGAATCGTAACGTAGTATAAAGCGTAGCGGAGTAAATTAATATTAATATATTTAATAACGTATCGCAGGGTTAAATAGATTTCGACGTATATATAAAAATATTAATAATTTTAAAATTATTAATCGCGAGTAGATAGAGGTTAGGTATATATAATTTTAAAAATCTTTCTTAATACGCGAGGTTAAGTATTAAAGGTACTTTATACCGCGAGTTAAAATACGATATCCTTTATATATTAAGAGTCTATAGATTACTATCTTAGGATTTTAATCTAGGTTCTTATTATACGTATTTAATAATTATAAATAATTAAGTCCTTTAACGCCTAAAAGTCCGTTAGGTAAATAACCCTAAAGCGATCCTAACGATCGGCCGCGTATTATAAAATAAATAAATCCGTAGAGTTACTAGGGCCCTAATAAATCTTATAAAGTAATTATAATATATTAAAGCGAAGGAACTAGAGACCTAAACTTAGTAGTAGTTAATTAAAAGTATTAAATAAAAGCTCGGAAATATCGCTACGTAAAATCTTAATAAATTATATACGTAACTATATCTTAAGGTTACCGTATATTAATCGAATATTAATATTAAAAATAGGGTTCTTATTATTTAATTTAAATTAATATTTAAATATATCCTTTAATATATAGATATTATTAGTCGTCGTACTTTTATCTTTAAATACTAGTATTATCGGGAAGTATCTTATTATTATTAGATTTAATTTCTTTAAGACCGGTATCGTTTTTATTTATAAAGATTTTATATTACCTAAATAAGATACGTATACCGCCGAGATTATTAATTCGATATAATATAACCGAATCTAGAACTCGGGTTCGTTAATATATATTAATTAATATTAAGGCGTAAGAGGAAGAGTAATAAAATTAAAAATAAAAGACGTACCTTTATATTTATATCGGTAGGTATTAACTAACGAGCGATTATCTCGGTTAATAATAACGTAGTTATCGGGCGTTATATATCCTATTAAAGGGCCCTTTTATCGAAGAGATACCCTTCTAAAATTAACGTAATAGTAATTAATTAGAATTCTCGGTAATCGTTTATTCTTTCTTTATACCTTCCTTCTATATATTTAAAATTATTATAAATTAAAATAATACTCGCGGCCTACCCTACTAGTTAAACCCTTACTTCGGCGTTTTTTTTTAAGGTTACTATATATCGCTATAATATTAAATATAAATTAATTAAACTAAATTAGTATAAAGTATCGAGAACTCGTCGTTATACCCCCCCTTAATATAAATAAAGCCTTAAAATCGTCTAAAAGTTAATCGACCTATAAGGTCGTATTAAATAATAAAGTATTAATAATATAAAAACGGCGGGTTATTAAGTAGTAGGATTTATTAATAATAACGATAAACTATTTAATTTATTCTCGTAGTAAACTCGGTAGAAGATATTAAGCCACTACGGGGCCAGCCGTAATATAACTAGAATAATATCTTTAAATAGTTATAAGGTACCGCCCTTAAGCCCTTTTATAAATAAACGAAAAGTATTAAATACTCTATATTCCTTTAGGATCTTAATTTCTCGTTAAAGTATATTAATAACTAGCTGGCTCTACCTCCTAACTAGCGAATCGCGCCGTTTAAATATTAATTATTTTTCGAATTAAGAATCGCTAGGTAATTCGTTATAAGCGAAATCGAAAAATTATTTTTATACTAAACGGAAAGTATAAACCTTACGTAGTTTATAAAGCGCTTTTAAAAATCTCTTTATATCTTATTATATATCGGTTATTATTATTAATATACTAGTAATTTTTTCGCCCTCCGTCCACCGTCGACGATATTTTTTATTACCCGCTTCCGTCTCTTCCGATAAATTATTACTACCGGTAGAGGTAGGGGTAGAGATAAAGGAAGAATTTAAAAAAGAGGAGGTAAAGACTAACCTATTTAAAACTATATAAAGGCGGAGGTTTAAAATAAAGGTATAACGCGCTCGCTTAAACGGGCGGTTTACGGTCTTTATATATAACGGAGATAAACGGGGAGGCGATATTAAGGGGCTAGATAATAAACTAATAAATAATAACGTAGTTTTTATTTTAATACAATTTATAACGCGGATTATTAATATTAAGGATTAATATTAATAATTAATATAGGATTATTATAATTAAGATTAAAATAACGGAGTTAGGCGAAACCGCGCCGCGCGGTTTTACTTTATAATTAATAATATCCTATACTATTTATATAGTTTAATACTAGCGCCCTTTAATCTTATTATTCGCCTACTAAAAAAAACTATTTTTATTATAAAATCTTTTCTCCGTTTATTTTACTTTATTTTAAATAATTTTAAATAATTTTAATACCTTTAAATAGTATTCTTAAATAGTCTTTTATACGCGCCCTCGGTTAATTTTTAATAGTAAATTAATATAACTTTAAATAACTAGGTCCTCCTAAATTACTTTATATATTAATATTTAATTAACGGGTAATATTAAAACGAGTTAGGTACCGGCTAGAAATTAATAAAGAATTAAATTAAATTTATTCGGTAACCCCGATAATATAAGATTTACCGCCGTCTACTTTAAGTAAATAAAGGCGAGGTTTAATTATTTATCGGACTCCTCGTTATTTAGGGTCTCGTTATCTTTCTTTACCCCTACGAATTATAGGAGGATAGTCCTTCGGAGGGTAATATTTAAGCGGCTTAATATTAAATTATATAATATTTTAGGCCGAGTGATCTTTACGTCTTTATACGTATATAATATTAGAACGAATTAATTATAATTAATTATATCTATTAGCTCCTAGATCTTATTTATTTTATATATATAATTATTTATTATCTTTCCCCGCCCCTTTACCCTCTCCTATTATTCGGTTATATTTTTATAAAAACCTAAAATAATCTCCGTATAATTATTAATAGTCTCGTCGTTAAGAGATATTAATCCTTATATAATATTAATTTTATACTTATAGGCGAGATATTTAAATACGTTTATATTAATATATTAAAAGAAGGTCGAGTCTCTAGGCCGAGTATATTTAATATAATAAGAATATAAAACTAGTCGGTAATTACGATTAGGTTATAAGTATATATATAGAGCCTAATATATCGGATCTTACCGGATAATTTATTATATTAATAAATAAAATATTATCCGTAGTTACTCTTTATTAAATTATCCGTTCCGCTCTATTTAATAATAAAGATATATATCGAACTCCTCCGTTATAATATCTCTAATTTTAACCTCGGAGCTACCCTCTAAGTTTACCCCTATTTATAATTAATTAAATATATTTTTAATAATAACGTTACCCGTCTCTTTTTAGGTATCCTATATTTCTAGCCCTCCTATTTCACGAACGATAAACCGCGATATTTAATCGGTTAAGAATATTCTAATACTCGCTCTAATCGTTCGGTATTTATAAACCCTATACTTATTATCGTCTATTTATAATCGGGTTATTATTCGTTATTAATTTTTAGTAACTACGTTAATCTTAAAAGTATTTATATTACTTCGATAACGCTAGTATTTAATTAATCGTAAATAAATATTCTCTTCGTTTAATAACTTAATCTATAGGCCGAAATATCTAGTTATAGCGTATAAATATATATAATAAATATATCGTAAATCGGACCCAGCTTTTATAAATACCCGGAGGGTACCGATTTAACTAGCCTCGCTATTTATACTAGTAACCTTTAGATTTTTCTTTACTACTTATTTAAGAGAATTAACCGATAGGCCCGTATAATTATAACCGAAATACTTAACCCGATTATTTATTCCTTAATTCTTATCGCCGCTATTATCGTCGTTATTATCGTCGTCGTTATTATCGTCGTCGTTATTATCGTCGTCGTTATTATCGTCGTCGTTATTATCGTCTTTATTAAAATTACCGCTCGAAGGTACTATATCTTTATTCTCCGAGGTACCGCTTAAATCGCTATTATTAATTTTATAATCTACCGACTCAGGTTTAATCTCCTTATTATTAACGATTCGACGGTTATATCTCCTACGTTTTTCTTATAATAAAGGTCCCTCGTTATTATTTATCCTTAACCTTACTAGATATTTTCGATTAATCTCTAATTTTATTAATTATTTATCCGTTAAACTCGATTTAATTAAAAGAGTACGAGCGTTAGTTTTACTTAAGTTATTTAATATCTATTAATCTTTCGGGATACTTTTACGCGTAGATCCTCGTCTATAATCGTTCCGTTTTAAATAGTTAACCGTTAATTAAATAATTATAGAATAAACGTCGTTATAAATAAATTTCTTAGCGATTTAATTTACGTGGCCGAGGTGATTTTCCCCTATAATATCGAATTATTAATTTTATACTACGGTCCCCTATATATTTCGTATACCTTTAACGTATTTCTCTTTTCGTCTACGATTAATTATCGCCTATTTTCGGATATTTTATAGAATCGTCGAGTCTAGCGCTTTATACGCTTTTTATTTACTCCCGAATCTTACCGTTTAAAATCTATCGTTTATTAATATACTTTATACCTCCGTAATAATCTCGTTAATAATCTCCGTATTATTAACGAACTTTTTTAATATATCCTAGATTAAATCGATTTATACCTTTAATTCTCCGGCTTAACGTATTATTTCGTTAGTCTTCTAGCGTATATCTACTAGTAATTTATTAGAGGCTCTAAATATAAGCGCGAGGATCGAGACTCTAGCGACCACTAAAGAAAGAGAATCTTTACGAGATATTAACGAGGATAATATTATAAATAGTTAAATAATAAGTCGATGAAAAATAAAGAGAGGTAAGGAGCTTTAACGAATAAAGGTAATAAAGGTTTAAATAAAACTAATAAATAAAGTAAATTGTTATACTACTAACGATAATAATAATAGGGTTAGTACGGTAAATACTAATAATAATACTAGTAATAATAATCGTTAGTAAACCTTACGCACTAAATTTTAATATACGAAGTTATTACTTTAGAAGATTATTTTAAAATTTAAATATTTTTAGTTAGGAAGTAAAGTTTAAATAAATATTTAATATTAATTAATATACGACGTTAGTACTCTAGAAGATTATTTTAAAATTTAAATAGTTTTGGCTAGGAGGTAAAGCTTAAATAAATATTCAATATTAATTAATATACGAAGTTATTAGTCTAGAAGATTATTTTAAAATTTAAATATTTTTAGCTAGGAGGTAAAGCTTAAATAAATATTTAATATTAGATAGTAACGTTTTAATCTAATCTCTTTATTTAATACTAGTAACGGCTGAATCTTAGACGTCTTTAAACTAAATAAGAATTTAAAATTCACTTTCGAATAATAAAAATTCACTTTTAAGTAATATAATTATTAATAATAATATTTAAGCGCCCCTAGCCCCGCCTAAAAGTCTTTAAATTTTAAAATTATTTCTTAAATTAACTCTTATTTTAATTTTTACTTCTTCTTTCTCCTCTTTAAACTAACTTTCTTAATCTCTTTATTTAATCTTTATACTTTAATATTAATTATAATAAGAGATAATAATATTTATAATTTAGTATTAATTACGGAGACTAACGATCTCTTAAACGATATAGTTTACTTTAACGATAATAATAACGAAGGGGATCTATTAAATAAACCGTCCTCCGATAATATAAATATAGGGATAACTTTAGGCGAGATACTTAAGGACGGAACCTTAATAAGTCCTACTCGTTAACCTCTACCGTTTATTATATTAATATTATAACTAGAATTACTTTACGGAGGATTATAGACTAGCTTTCGACTCATCGGTAAATCCGGAAAAATAGTTCTATAAAATCGCTACTTAATCGGTGTAAAATACGTATTTTACGTATTTCGTAGGTTATTAATAAACGAAATATAGCGTAGTAGAATATAATTAAATCTAACTTATCTTAACTATATCTAAATTATATAAATAATAACGTATTACCGTATAAATAATAGTAGGGATAGTCGAAATATTAAGAGCGCGCTTTTTTAGATCTAGGCTAGATTTAGGCTAGATCTAGGCTAGAGCTAGACCTAGATTTAGATAGTATCTCTAATTTCTTTATAAATATTATAGGTATACTCGGTAATATATTCGTAAATTAATATTCTTTTTCCGTTATTATTCTAAAGGTCTTTACTAGTAGCCCTTAATTCCTAGGGCCCTATATCGATCGTAAATCTAAAAGAAGGTTAAGGAATATATAGTTAGATACCGCGTTAAATAGCGGTAGATATAATTAAAATATTAAGAGCGTAGGCCCTTAATAGCGAGTTTAGGGATTAAATAGAATCTAGGTTAGGCCTAAAGAATATTTAGGCCAGATCTAGGCCTAGATCTAGGCCAGATATAATACTCGGTTTTTCATTATCGTACTAAATATAATAGAATAGAGGATTAGAATCGTAAGCGATAATAATATATTATAGTAAATATTATTACGTATAAAATTATATAAAGGAGTAATAGGCTTCCTAGCTCTTACTCGAGCCTAAATATCTAGCGGCTTAAAAACGTAAAAATACTTTATTAAAATAATTAAATATTATATCCGTAACTACTCTAACCGCGCTTTTATTTAATATATATATTATTTTCTTAAATCGCCTTTATACCTTCCCTAGTATTATTACTAACCGTAGTATTATTAATATTCTAAGTATTATTACTATATCTAGGATTATTATCTCCGTTAGCGCTTTTTATACCCTCCGCGTTCGCCGTATTTATAGTCTTAAATATATTTACCCTAAAATCCGCCTTCGATTTCCGCTTCCCCTCTACGTACTCCCTAATTCCGGTATTAGTATATAATATATATTAAAATATTTCTTCTAACTAGGTTATTTAATACGCTCTCTTCGGTGTTTATTTATATAACCCGATAAAGTAGAGGGGCTTATAGAATAATTATAATTATATATATAAGATTTAAGCCCACGCCTATCTGCCGCGTAAATCTAATTAGAAAATTAGGTATATTATTCTCTATTAACTTACGATTATAATTAGCCTTTTATATTAATATATATATAGTTACGACCCTCGCCTTATCGGTCCCGAAGAATATTCGTATTTTAGGTTTAAGCTCCTCTCGGATATACTATAATAAAGAAAAGTTAGTATTAAATACTATATTTAGAAAAGAGAACGTTATATTTAATATATTAGAAGAAATAAGTTTAGGCTCTTTTATACTAGAGATTTTAAAGAAGGGAAGGACTTACCTATTCTACTATTAAAACTATCTCGATAAATAAGGATATAATTAATATATTTACCCTTTTATATTTCTTGAAAATAGAGGCGATAGCCTTAAGTTTAGGGGATATTTTTTTAAATATTATATAATCCCTACCTAGGATATAATTTTCTTATATCCGATTATTATCTTTATTTATACTAGAGGCCGCGGCCGTATCGTTAGTCTACTTCTTATTAAGAGTTTTAGAGGAGATAGCGAGGGTAGGTAGAAATCTATATAATCGGAGAACCTATAGTATAGTAGGTACTATATTAAAATAAACCAAAATTAAATATTAAGGATATTAGTATAGGAAAGAGGTATTATAGTCTTAATATTCCTCTAGTAGTTTTACCGCTATTAGAGTCTTTTTAATATAATAGTTTTTTAATTAATAATAGTAGACCTAAATCGCGGCTAGAGTCTTGGTAGGTAAATAGTCGTAAAGTCTTTTTAATGAAGTTTCTTAAGCGTTATAAGATATATCTAATTTAATCACTCTTCTTATATTATAGTATCGAGGTATAAAGGAGTATATTAGCGAGGATATTTATTATTTTAATAAATCTCTCCTATACCCTAGTTTTCTTATATATTAGGTAGTAGTATTTATAGACTTTTCTAAATTAATAGGTCCGAAGCGTTAATAGCCGAATTAATAATTATTCTAGTAAATATCTTTTATAGTAGTCCGAGGGGCTATAATATTCTTTAGGTTTTAATTAATAATCGTTCTAAATATAGTTATAAAATAGAAGTTATATTTAAAGCGAGTCTTCTTTATTTTTTAAAAAGAATAATATGGACTTTTATTTAAGTTTTTTACCCTATTATATTCGCCTACGATTACGAAGTCGTATTAGAAATAATAGATTATTTCCTCTTTAGTCTCTTTTTTCGCTTACTTTATATAGGGATATTTATATTCTTCGTTAAAAACCTTATTAAAGACTAACTATATCTATCGTATAGTAATTATATATAGCGATATATTTACTACGCTCGGGGAATTATATTATATAGGGTTAATACTTTTTTATTTTTAAATTATATTACTTTAAGGTCCTTCTTATTATATATTATTACTAAACTCTTCGTCGCCCTTTTATTTATAGTATAGCCGTATTTTTATTACTATATTAATAACTACGAGTTATACCTTTAAGTCTTTAAGGTCGATTACCGATTTTAATTCACTAATTTAAATACCGAGATCGGGCGGCGGGATAAAGAATAGTTTAAACTCGTTAATTAATATAATATAAATAATCTCTAAGCCCGGTAAATATGGATATTCGTAGAATTATCGATTCGTAGGATATTTGGAGCCCGTAAGAGCGTTTTTACGGTAGTATTAAGACTTTACTAATTACTCTTTTTATTTATATTAAATCTCTATTTATTTCCGGTATAAATAGCGATAGAATACGGTAGCGCCTATGACTTTATAGGTCTTTATATAATTAGAATTAATTAGGGAGCTTAGTAGATAAAATTATAAACTTTATATTTTCTATATTTATTTATATAGTCTAGACGAATATTATAGTATCCTAAATCTTCTTCGTTATTTAGTATAACTATAAATATATAGAGCTACTACTAGTAATAGCTTAACTTTAGTATTCTAGGAATCGTTATTATATTATTACCGCGAGAATTATTAGGGTAGGCGATTTTCGCGAATATAATAACGCGTTCCCATATACTATCGTAAATATATTCGTATAAATAATTATTACTAAGTTTTTTAAAACTAGGAAAGTAATTAATAAATATAATACTACTAAAGAAGATATCGATTAACCGTTATTTATATATTATAATTAACTCTACTTTCTTTTCTTTAACCCCGTTATTATCTTTATTATTATTAATAACTAGTTCGGAGGATTCTTTAAATACGAATTTATTCTTTTAATTTAATTACTCGGAGGACTCCTTTAAAGACTCGGGGGATTCGTAAGGCTTCTTAAATAAAAGTTTCTTCGGAGGCTATTTCTATAATAATAGTAATAAATTATCTTTATTATTACTAGAGCCTAAGAACTTCGTCCGGCTCTTTAGTCTTTTCGTTATCGGTAAACGGATTAGGTTTTAATAAAAAGTATTAAAAAAAGGGCGATATTTTAAAGCTATAAAGAAGAGAGGTTAGTCTCGAAATAAAGAAAACAGGAAATAATAAATAAATACGAATATACTTTCGGTATTAATTTCTATAGTAGCTCCTTTTTTTCGAGCTCCTTCGGGCGCGATAGTAGGCTTTTATTTATAATATACTAAATACCTAGAAGAGGGAAGAACGGAGGAGGAAAGAAATAAATTTAAGGTCTTAATAAAAATAAATCTATCTCTTAAATCAGATTTATATTAGAGGATAAGGGATATAACTAATTAAAGTTATCGTTTATAATAAATTTACCTTTTATTAAATTTATACCTCGGTCCTAGAAATATTAAATACTATTTTATAGGTCCTTATCTTCTAAAATATCTATATAATACGTATCCTCCTCCGTTATATAGAAGAGATAATCGAGTATCGAGTCCGTTATAAAATAACGAGTTATCTAATATCCCTAAAGTAACGCGAATCGTAAATAAACTATATTAAATTCTTCGTCTAGTAGATACGCGGAGATTATTAAAAACCGGATCTCGTATATAAAATTCCGTAATATAAACTAGCTTAGTATATAGTCGATCTTAAAAGTTTAAAAAGACCGAAAAAAGGAAAGATTATAAACGGTATTAATTTTTTATTTAAGAAGAGTATCGTTCGAGCCGGCTACTACTACTATTTAATTTTATAAATTAGGAGGTAGTACGTTATTAGAGTTATTTTTAATTTTAGTTACTTAACTAGAGTCCCCCTAGTATATAATAATATTAATATATATTTATTCGCCGAAGCCTAGATAGTTTTAAACCTCGATTTACTTTTTAAAATTAAATATTAAATATTTATCTTATTAGGTTCTTTCTACATTAAGCGCGTCTTTATAATTCCGCTAGTATTTAAATATATCTCTTAGATAACGATATTTATTAATAAGCTTTTTAGCTCGTAGTAGTATATTACTAATATTCGTATTATAAGTTAATACGGGTATTCTTTTAATATCCCGGATAATCTAGTTAGTCTTAAGTAGCTTCGTATTATATTTAAATAATACGCGCTAGGGCCGTAGCGCGATAATAATAATAAATAAATAAGTTTAATAATGATTATAAAGTAAGGAGGGTATAATAATTCGTATAATTTAGATAACTAGTTATAGTAAGGTATAATAGATTTTATAATAAATTAAATTAGATCTAGCCTAATATACTATAAATATCGGGCGATACTTAGATAAGATTATTAAAAGAATAAAACGATAGGTAAAGAGGTCTTTAGGTTATTATATATAAATATATTTAAAGAAATCGTCTTTAAAAGGACGGTTAATACTTAATATTTAAACTTATATACTAACCGCCTATACTATTATAATTTTATATAATATAGTTATTAAACTGTACTAGAAATAGCCTAGAGCACGGTTTATAGTATAACTAATATCGTAATTAACGGATTTCTAGGTCTTATATAACGGGCTTAAATAAGAGTAAATATTAAAAAGTAATAAAGAAGAGTGTTTATATATATAATATATTAATATTAAGTTAACCTTCTAGCGCCCTAGATCTAGCCTAGATTTTATTTAAATTTAGTCTAGATTTGACCTAGGTTTAGGCTAGATCTAGACTAAAGCCTTTATATATTATTAAACGAGGATAATTTTTTATAGATTAAGGGTAGATTACGTAAAGTTTTTAATATTATTTTCGCGCTCTCGATAGCTAAAACTATATCTAATAATAATAGATTATCCTCCGTCCGCGGCCCTAATTATAATAAAGTACCGGAGACGGTAATAATTAAAGCGGAAGATTTAATTAATCTTTCGGCTTCTAACGAAGACGTTAGAGGGACGAAATATTTAGAGGAGGATATAATTTTACTCGATAATAATTATAATAATTTATCTAATTTTAAAGAACTACTAGAGAACGTTTAGCCGGTATTAAATATAACTAATTTATTCTTATTAGACTCTATAGAGGACTCGGCCTATATTCGTTACTTTATTAACGATAATAATAGTAAAAAGTCAGATAAGGCTACTAAAATAATTAGGACAGTAGTAGTATTAGTTATTAAAAATATCTATATACCCTCTTTAGAATATAATGACTTTTCGGAGTAATATTCGTTATCGCCTAGTAGGCTAGTCTCGGCGTCGATATCTTTCTTATTTAATAATTAGGATAAAGCTATTACCGTTAGTATATAGAAAGAGGCTACGTTTAATACCGAGATAAATAACGTAGTTTTATTATTTTAGAAATAAAACGTAGATAAAGTACTAAAGGTAATAAAGGTATTAAATTATTTACTACCTTTAATAGATATTATTAAAGAAGCGGGAATAGTCCTTAAGGCTTTAAAGAAAACTACCGATATATTAATCCTACTAAACCACGCTACTCTAAGGAGAATTAAATCCTTTATTTTAATTTCTCGCCGGTTAATCTTTATAGCCTAGTAACGCTCCTTTAGGTCGAAAAAGTCCGTATTTCTTTAAAGAATAATACGGATTTCTTCGACCTAAAGGAGTGTTATTAGGTTATAAAGATTAACCGGCGAGAAACTAAAGTAAAGAATTTACGATTCCTTAACCTCTTTAGATATAGAGTGCGCTTCACTTCTAATAATAATAAATATAACGTTTATTATACCGTCCGTATCTTAGGTCTCCCCTCCGATACTATTATAATAAAGTTCTTAGAGAAAGTTCGAGGTAATATAGTATTTAATACGAAGTTATTAAATATTAAGAGTATTACTAGTAATATAACTAGGCTCGTTATATTCTTTTACGAGTATATAATTAAATATAGTTTATAAAGAGTACGCCTAATAGTATCCGATTTCCTTTAATAATTTTATAGCCCGAATCGAAATTATATTAACTCCGACTTAATCTATCTCGATTAATTAACGAAAGATTATTAACGATAAAACTACGCGTTACTTTAAGGTATATAATTTTCCTTATACTATTATACTAGTAATATTAAATAAAGAACTAGCGGTCTCTTAAATAATTAAATTTAACGCGGTCGAGAGTATAAATATAAATAGTAATAGTATTTTAGGTTTATACTTTTCTTTTATTTATACTACTAAATAGGTTTTTACGCTATTTAATTATACCCGTCGATATAAGAGCTATATCGTTATATTCGTATTAAATCCGTATACTCAGCCTCTAGAGACCCTTCTCGATAATAATAATAATTAACTCGCGGTCGTTAGTTATCGGTAAAATATTCCGTTTATTTTAAAATAACTAGGAGGGTAAACCCTCTCCTACGCTTTTATAATTTAAAGCGGCGATATAGTTTAAAGTTTAGGCGGGGGTTATACTGGCGATAACTCCTAAAATAACGAGGATAATAATAATTAAAAAGGGGGTATAAATAAGGGCGAGGATAATAATAAATAAAATAAAAGTAAAGACGGCGGTAATAATAATAATACTCGCTCGGGTAGTAAAGAATCGTTATTTATATCGTTTATAATCGTGGCTTACGAGGGCCGGACGGCTTTAACTAGTAATAATCTTTAATTATTCGCTCCGATACCTATAATATAGATATTAACTATAGATTTTTTCGGTATTAACCGTAGGGGGAAAGTAAAAGGGTTAAAAATAAAAGTATATATTATAGGCTCGTAGGGAGGTTTAGTAAAGGTATCGTCGGTTTTAATATAAATAAAACTAAGGTATAAAGAGCCTAAAGAGTTTAAGAGTTCTATTAATAATAAAGCCGCCGTTATTACCTACCCGCTTTAAGGTATAGATAATATTTTACTACTAGTAACTACCCTATTCGAATACTAAAAATATTATATATTAATTATTTAGTAGAGGAGCTCGAAAGGTAGGTTTTATATTAATACCGCTTTAAATATTATTCGCCCCGTCGTTATCTTCCCCTTTATCGTCCTCGGAATTAGGGATCTCTTATAAAGTAGTAGTATATTATATACGCCTACGCCCCGCTAAAGGCGCTAGTGTATTATATACGCCTACGCCCCGCCACCTTTATAATATTATTACTTATCGATACGGGGTTCTAGCCTTAGTATCGCGGGGTTCTAACTTTTAATAATCTTATATCGAGTTAGCGTTCCCCCGTTTTATTAGAATCTTTAGAGATTAGTTCTACTACTAAATCTAGGATTTAAGAACTACCTAGTAATAAACCCCGTAATTATCTTATGTTTTTTATATTATTATTAAGCCGCTAGCTTTACGCTAACGGCCTTAAATATTATAGTTTTAATCTTTTAAACCTTTCTAAGGAAAAGACCTATCGTCGTTATAATATCGGGTTTAACCTCGGGACGTCTAGAAGAATTTAGCGACGATAATATTAATTAAACCCCCTCCGACGACCCCCGCCGTAAAAACGGTAGCGAATTCGAAGATATTACTACCCCCGAAGAGACCTTAAACGTATAGTTTAAAGTTATTAGAGAAAAAAACCGTCGCCTTAAATAATAGTAAGAATTAAGAGTATTATAAACTTAAAATTAAGGGTTATATAATCCTATTATTTCTACGCCCGCTAGCGGAGTGTTAATAGAATTTATTATTTATAATAGAGGTCCCTTAATTATTACGCCTACTAGTAGAATAATAATAAGTTTAATTACGTTTAATAGGGATATTCTTATTAAGGCGAAAATACTACGCCCTAATAAAATACGTTCTTATAAGAGTGCGAGCGAAGGTGAATATTTACACTAGTTCCGCGACGTAAATATTAAATTTTTAATTAGTCTTAAATATTTCACTACCGATTATTTAAGGATTATATACTATATAGACTCGTTAAAGGGTAACCCTTTAACGTAGTAGTATAGGTACTACGATTTATATAGTTTAGTTAGTATTATATTTAACTTTTTTAAAAAGTTTCTTTTTAATTTAGTAATGGATCTAGTTAACCGCCGTCTCTTTATTTATAAAAAGTGGGAGGAAGCTAAGTAATAGCCTTATTAAAAGGTATCGTTATTTAAAGCCTATTTTAAAGAAATAGAGGCCTAATTACCCCCGTTTTCGGAGGAGTATAAAGTAAATTTCTTTTTAACTAAGTTTAAGCCTAAGTTTAAGAATAAGATCCTTAATACTAGTAGTATATTTATTTAAAGGGAAGAAATTCTTACTTAGGTTATCATATAAGAAAAGAATTTAAAGTATATACGGTTAATAGGTGGCTTTAATTTTAATTCGGGTTCCTAGTTAAAGAACTTTAATAAAGGAAAATTTATAGTAGACCGAATTATTAAACTTAATACCGGCGATAGCGTTAAATAGGCGTATTTAAAGGAGAAAGGTAATAAACATAAAACTAATACCGTTAATTCTTTATATAATAAGATTATTTATTATTATTATAGAGTAAAAGGTTATATTAAATTTAAATATCCCGATATAGATAAACTAGTTATAAACGTCGGTATAATATCGGTAAAAAACGATTAAACTTAATTTACGCCTCGGAAAAAGGGTAAGAAAAATAATTAATAAAGATATACTCTTTTATTCTTTCTAAGGGTTAGATTATCTTTTAGGATAAAATTAAGTAGTTTATTACCTTAATTAATTTAAGAGCGTAAATTAATTTAATCTTATAACGGTTCGTCGTTAAAAACGATTTAGAATCTTATAACACTATTTTACCGCTAGCTAAAGTAATTAGCGGGTAAAGTATATATTACTATAACGCGTATTAATTAGATTATTAGATAGTCGATAGTTAAGGTTAAAGGCGTAAGTATAATACTCTATTCTACGCTATAAACTTTAAAGATTTAGACGTTATTCTAGATATACCTAAATTACGTTAATTAAAGATATTAATTAATTTTAAGGCGGACTAATAGCGATTTAAAATTAATTCTAGTAATTTATAAATTAAGGAACCGGCTAAGTTCACTAGTAGTCTTAAAAATAAACCGAATATATTCGCGGTTATATACGTTACGGTATCGTAAGGCGAATAGGAAGAACTTCTTAACCTAAAGATTCCTAGGGAATTTATAGGGTTTTATAATATTTTTTTTAACGAGAAAGCGAGTACCCTACCTATTTTTAAATAAAGAGATTATATTATCGAGATAAAGATTAGTAAAGAACCGCCTTATAAACCTTTTTATAATTTATCTTAAATTAAATTATCGGAGCTACGGCGCTATTTAGAATCCTTATTTTATAAGGGCTGGATCCGTTATTTAATTTTATTAACCGGAGTATTTATTCTTTTTATATTTAAAAAGGATAATAGGTTATATTTTTATATAAATTACCGGGGCTTAAATACGGTAATTATTAAAAATCGATACTCATTACTCTTAATCACCGAGATATTAGACCGCCTATACGGTTTTAAAATCTTTACGAAGTTAGACCTTAAGGATACCTATTATAGGATCTGGATTAAAAAAGGCGATAAATAAAAAATTATTTTCTAAACTCGTTATAGTTATTTCGAATATTTAGTTATACCTTTTAGGCTCGCTAACGCACCGGTAATATTTTAAGTTTATATTAACCGTACGTTTATAGGTTTAGTAAATATAATATATATAATATATCTAGATAATATCCTGATTTATAATATTAAACCGGCGGAGTATTAACGGTATATTAAGTAAATATTTAAACGATTATATTAATTCTAATTATTTATTAACCTTAAGAAGTACTAACTTAGTACCGAAACGGTCGAGTTTTTAGGTTTTATAATATTTATTAATAAAGTAATTATAGACCCGGAACGCGTTAAGATTATTAAGGAATAACCTTAACTAAAAATATATCGGGAGGTATAAATCTTTTTAGGCTTCGTTAACTTCTATAGGCGGTTTATTTATAGTTATTTTAATATAACTACGCCGTTTACTAGTTTATTTAAGGGTAATAAAATAAATAAGAAAATAAGTCCGTTTAAATAAATAAATAACGTTACGGAAGCGTTTTAGATCTTACGAGATATATTTATAAACGCGCCTTTTCTGCGCTATTACGGTTTAATTAAGTAATTATATATAGAGATAGATACTTCTAACTTTAGCCTTAGCTTTATATTATCGTAATAGGATAAAGATAGTTATTAGCGCCTTATAATATTCTGGTTACGGAAATTAAATCCTTTAGAATAAAACTATAAGACCTATAATTAAAAATTACTCGCCGTTATAACGATAATAAAATAATAGCGATATTATTTAAAAGGTAGTCTTTATTATATTAAAGTCTAGATTAATTATAATAACCTAAAGGGTTTTATAAAGTAGAAGGAGCTAAACTTTAGGTAGGCCCGTTAGGTATTTAAATTAACTATTTATAACTTTAAGATCTTTTATCGGGCTAGGAAATTAAATCCTATTAATATACCGTCGCGGCGCTTTAATTATAAGGGAGTATCGCCGTTAAATATTAAATTATTATTAACGCTTTAGAATAAACTTACTCTTTAGACTAGCGGTTAATTATCGGAAGGAGATAAGAAAATAAAGATAGTTATAACCCCTACTTTTTAAATTATAGAGTTAAAAGTAGTAATTCTAAAATAGGATATTATAGTAGTACCTAAAACTATATATAATAATCTTAAAAGACTTATTAAAACGCTGATTCGGGAATTATAAGTTTATAATAATTAAGTAAACTCTTTTCGAACTAAAGCGAATATACTAAAGGACCGCCGTTATATAAAGAATAAAGTATAGGCTATAGACTCCGAGGGATTATTAAGATATAATAGTCGCCTTTATATATTAAGGGATAAAGCTCTAAGGGAAGAGTTTATAAAAAGATATTATAATAATCCTTTAATAGGCCATTTTAGCGCTACGAAATCGTATAAATTATTTACCCGAAAATTTTTCTAGGAGGGTAGCTTAAAGTAAGTTACGGACTATACTAAAATTTACGATATATATTAGCGGACGAAGGCGCCGCGATATCGTTTATATAGCGAATTAAATTCGCTTCCTATTATTATTTAATTATGGAAGGGAATTTTTATAGATTTTATAACTAGTTTACCGCCTAGTAAATATAGAGGTACCGTTTATAACGTTATTTTTATTATAGTAAATCGATTTACTAAAATAGTTAGGTATATATTTATAATTATTAAAATCGATATTATTTAACTAGCGGAAGTATTCTACTTTAAAATTATTTACCGCTATAGTATACCTAATAATATTATTAGCGATAGAGGCTCTATTTTTACGAGCGCCTTCTAGTCGGCTATATATTTTTATTCGAAAATAAAACGACGCTTAAATACTACCTTTTACCCTTAAACGGATAAATAGATAAAGCGCCTAAATTAGGTATTAGAGTACTATTTACGTATATTTATTAATAATAAATAAATTAATTAGGCTAGATTACTACTTATAGTAGAATTTTTAATAAATAATAATTAGAGTACCGCCGTCGGAACGACGTTATTTTTCCGTATATACGGTTACTATCCTAAAATCCGCTAGGAGGTTAAGGACGATTCTAGGGAAAGAAGGGTACTAATTATAAATAATAAAATACGATAGTTATAAGCTTTAAAGAATGAAATTATAAAGCGTCTTTAAAGCGCTACCGAATACTAAGCTAAATAGTATAATAAAACGTATAAACTATAAAGTTATAAAGTTAGCGATTTAGTTATATTAATAATTAAGAACTTAAAGTAAAAGCGCCTAAGTAAGAAATTATCCTATAAGTTTATAGGGCCCTTTAGGATTATTAATAAAATAGGAGTATAAATTTACCGCCTATTATTACCTTTTATATATAAAATCTATAATACCTTTTATATATCGTTACTTAAGTTATATTATCTTCGCGACTATATTAATACGGCGGAATCTTTTATATAAGCCCCCGAATTTATTAATAATAATAAGCTATAGGAGGTAGAAGAGGTAATTAATAAAATTAAGAATAAAGAAAGTATCTAGTATAAAGTTAAATAAATTAATTAGGGCGAAGAATATAATTAATAATTATTAGACGAAAAATTTATTAGTACTAGTAAATTAATTAAAGCCTTTAAGTAGGCGGGTAGTAAATATAAATATATAAATATAGCTGAAGAGGTTACCCAGCCGTATAAGATAATAAAGCGGAGTAAACGGAGCCGATATTAAAAGTAAATATTACTATTTCTATATTAGTATTTATATAACGGACGTTCTCCTCTATACTTATAATTTTATTATACGGTTTTAAGGTATAACTGAATTTAATTTATTATTAAACTATTTATATACGATAGCGATAAGATATCGTATTTATAAAAATACTTTTACTTTAAGTATAATTTATATAGATATTTAAAATATATTATTAAATAGTATATCTAGGTGAGCTTAGCCAGCGCCGATTTAAGAAAAAAAGAATTCGATATCGCTACTATATCGTACGAAAGATTTAGTTACTATCGGAATTATTAGAAGAAGATATAGTCTCTTTAATATAGTCCTCGAGGATATTATCTTCCTCGGGACTCTTTAGGTCCCGTTTATATTAACGGAAACTTTCGGTCTTTTTTTCGAGAATTTTATTTATCGCCTTTAATTCCTTAATATATTAATTCGCCGCCGTTAATTAATTCTATAGGTTAGCGATTATAGTAGGGGTTTATTTATTAATTACTATTATCTTACCGTATACTTTACGTTATTAAGTGATTTCCTTATTTATTAAATTACGTTTACGTTCTTCTTTAGGAGTCCTATTATTAATACGGGTATATTAATATATAAACCTCTTTACCTTCCTTCGGAAAGATTTAGGGATTTATTATTATTAGTATATACCGCCTTAGAGTTTACGGTTATAATTTACTTTTACGTAATAGTCGATTCCGTAGCGATTAATATAATAAAGCGTATAAGGAGGGGACGTACCTCGAATATAATTATTATTAAATTAGTAGAAGTAGACCCGGTAAGGGAGCTATAAAGCGTAGTAAACTACTATTATAGTTAGTATTACGTAGTCGCGCTAATAGCGGACTAGTTATATTTACTAGTATATTTATAGCTAAAATAAATTAGTATAAATAAATTAATACTATTAGTAAGTAGGAGCTATTTATAGAGTTAAAAGAAAATTATATATAACGAGAGTATTATTTATATATTAGTTATAATACTAGAACGCTGTTATAAAGCTAGAGTAATAATATACGAGAAAGATTAGAGGAGTTACGAAGAGAGAAAGTAATAGGCGGGCGAGTTTATTTATATAATAAACCGTCGCGCTAAATACTTTATTATTATAGTACGTCGATACGCGCCTCCGCTCCGCCACCTCGCTTTTATTAATAGATATAACCGTTATTATAGTAGTTATATTATTATTAATCTCCCGGTATAATATTAGGACTGTACCGTTTATATATAGTACTTTATTACTGGTGTTTATTATAGTATAGTAGGAGTATATAGTAAGGGTGGCTACTACTATTCCGTTACTAGTATTATAGGTACTATAGGAATGATCTAATATATTATATTCACTATAAGTACTATAAGCGCTGTAGGAACGACAGTGTATACTATTTCGCTCCGTTACTATTATATATAATAGTATTATAGGGACGAAAGAAATATTGTTTACTTAGTTATTATTACTATATATTAGCGCTGTAGGGACAGCTTTATGAATATACTATTCACTTACTACTAATACTACTATATAGTAGAGGTAGTTTAGTAGTATTACTCTTCCACTACTAGTACTATATAATAGTACTATAGGAAATAGTTTCGTGTCGCTCCGCGACTAGTACTATATGTTAGCGCTATAGGACCGATAATATAAATTAGAAGACTCTTTTCCTTTATTTCTCTTAAAGGGTTTTAAAGGTTTTTTTTAACGAGTTTCGATTAATTAACTAAGTATTATTCCGTAATTAGTATTATAGGTACTAAAGGATTAGGTGCGTAGCCTTATATTTAGGTTATCGTATAGTAACGCCGTTATATTAAATAACTCTTTTCCCTTATTTCTCTTAGGGGATTTAAAGGTTTTTTAATAAATATTTTTTAACTAAAGTATTTAAGTATTTAAAGACCAGGGCCTAAAAGGGGAGGTAATTATAAAGTAGTAGTATATTATATACGCCTACGCCCCGCCATCTTTATAATATTATTATTTATTAATACGGGGTTCTGGCCTTAGTATCGCGGGGTTCTAACTCTTAATAATCTTATATCGAGTTAGTATTCCCCCGTTTTATTAGAATCCTTAGAGATTAGTTCTACTACTAAATTTAGGATTCAAGAACTACTTAATAATAAACCCCGTAATTACTTTACGTCTTTTATATTATTATTAAGCCGCCAGCTCTACGCTAGCGGCCTTAGGTATTATATCTCTAGTATTATTTACTTTTAATTAATAATATAATCTATATATCTATATCTTTAAGTCGAGGGTAGTATATCCTTTAACGACTAAAAGAACGGTATTTCTTTCTTCTTTATAAAAGTTATAGGTATACTAAATAATATATTCGTAAATTAATATTCTTTTTCCGTTATTATTCTTAAGATCTTCGTTAATAACCCTTAACTTCCGGGGTCTTATATCGATTATAAATCCGAAAGGAGGTTAAGGAATATATAATTAGATACCGCGTTAAATAACGGTAGATATAATTAAAGTATTAAAAGCGTAGGCCCTTAATAGCGAGTTTAGAGATTAGGTAGAATCTAGGTTAAGTTTAAAAAGTATCTAAAGAATATCTAGGCTAGATCTAGGCTTAGATCTAGGCTAGATATAATACTCGGTTTTTCATTATCGTTCCTAAATATAATAGAGTAGAGGATTAGAATCGTAAACGATAATAACGTACTATAACAAGTATTATTATATAGAAAATAAATATTATTATATAGAAAAGTATATAAAGGGGTAATAGGCTTCTTAGCTCCTATTTAAGCCTAAATATTTAATAGTTTAGAAATATAGGAAGGCTTAACCTAATTAACGGCGGTTTATTCTTATATTTATTTACTTTAACCGCTTTTCCTCCCTATATATATAACACTATCTTAAATAGTATTTTCTATATTAATAGTAAACGCCGCGATATTATTAATATTCCTAGTATTATTACTCCTTTTAGTATTATTACCTCCGTCGGCGCCTCCTACGCCTTTTATATTCGTTATATTAATAATTTTAAACGCGTCCTCCCTAAAATCTATCTTTGATTTACGCTTTACGTCTACGTACTCCTCGATTTCGGTATTAATATTTAGTATATAATAAAATACTTCCTTCTTTTATTTTATCCGATATATTTTCTTCGGTATTTATTTATATATCCCGATAGAGTAGAGGGGCTTATATAGAATAATTATAATTATATAAATTAGATTTAAGCCTATACTCATTTAATGTATAAATCTAATTAAAATATTAGGCTTATCCTTCTCTAGTAATATACTATTATAATTAATTTTATATATAAATACGTATTTAACCGCGTCCCTCTTCTTATTAATCCCGAAGAATATTCGTATTTTAGATTTAATCTCCTCTCGGACGTATTATAATAAATAAATATTAGTATAAAAGGGTTAGTTAGAAAAGAGAAGGCTAAATTTAATAAAGTAAAAAAAACGAGTTCGGGCTCTTCTATATCGGAGATTTTAAAGAAGAGAAGGACTTACCCGTTCTACTACTAAAACTATCTCGGTGAATAAAGATATAATTAATATATTTGCCCCTTTATATTTTTTAAAAAGGGAGGCGATAATCTTAAATTTAAAGGATATCTTTTTAAGTATTATATAATCTTTATTTAGGATATAATTTTCTAGTATCCGACTATTATCCCTATTTATATACCGGTTCTCGATCTCTTTATTAGTCCACTTTTAATTATACGTAGTTAAAGAGACGGAGAGATAGGGTAAATAATTATATAAACGGAGGAGCCGTACTACTATAAATACCTAATTAACGTTAATATTAATCGGGCGGTCGGGACGATTCCGTATAAATATAATATTATACTAATTATTATCCTAGTAAGTTTATCGTTCTATAAACTTCTTTATTATTAAGTCTTTCTAGCGGGCGACGAGGGTTATATAATATACCTTATAATTATAAAGAAAACTAGTTTTAAAGATATTTCGGTAGAGCTCTTTAAACTCGATAAAGTTATAACCTTTCTAATTACTCTTTTCGTACCGCCGTATTAAGAATTTAGGAAGTAAATTCCCGAATATATTTATTATATTATCGAATTCTTATAGTCGATCGCTTAAACCTTAGTATTTAGTAATAGTATTAGTAAGAATCTTTAGGCCGGCTAGTTTAAAGGGGTAATATTTATACTTAAAATTATTCTAGAAAATATTATATATAATATCTATTAAGGCTATAATATCTAGTAGATCGGAGTTAATAATTATTCTAGATATAATTATAAACTAGAAGCGATATTTAAGGCGAGTCTTCTTTATTATTTAAAGAGGATTCTATAAACCTTTACCTAGATTCCTTACCTTATTATATTTATCCATAATCGCGAACCCGTATTAAAAACGGTAGATAATTTCCTCTTTAACTACTTTTTTTCTATTCTTTATAAAGGAGTATTTATATACTTTATTAAAGACTTTATTAGCGGTTACCTATAATTACTATAAAGTAAATATGAATATAAAAGTATTTACTTCGCTCGGGAGACTATATTACGCGGCGTTAATAAATTTTATATCTTTTAATAATTTTACGTCGGAGTCGTTCGGGTCACGTACTATTTATAATTCTTTAATCGTTTATATATTTATTTAGTAGCTGGACTCGGTATTACTATAATAAATAATTATAAATCGTACCTTTAAGGCCTCGAAATCGATTATTAATAATATTTTAATACTTTAAATATTAAGGTTAACCGACGGGGTAAAGAATAATATATATTTATTAACTAGCCTAATATAAAAAGTTTCCGAGTCTAGTTAATATGGATATTTATAGAATTATTAATTCGTAGGATATTTAGAGCCCGCGGGAGTATTTTCGCGGTAGTATTAAGACTTTACTAGTTATTCCTTCTACTCTCGTTAAATCTCTATTTATTTTTAATATAACTGAAAATAGAATACCGCGGAACCTATAACTTTAAAGGTCTATAAATAAATAGAATTAATCGCGAAATTTAGAAGATATATTAAAAGGCTTTATTTTACCTAAATTTATTTTATCTCCGATAATAGTATTAAATTATCCGAAGTCCCCTTTATAGAATAATATAATTATAAATATATAGAGCTACTACTAGTAATAGATTAATTTTAGTATTCTAGGAATCGCTATTTTATTATTACCGCGAGAATTATTAAAATAGGCGATTTTCGCGAATATAATAACGCGATCCTATATATCATCGTGAATATATTTATATAGATAGTTATTATTTATTTTTTTAAAGCTAAGAGGAAGGTAATTAATAAATATAATACTATTAAAGGAGATATCGATTAACCGTTATATTATAATTAACTCTACTTTCTTTTCTTTAGCCGCGTTATTATTTTTATTATTACTAATAATTAATTCCGAGGATTCTTTAATTATAAATTTATCCTTTTAGTTTAATTACTCGGAGGACTCCTTTAAAAACTTAAAGAATTCGCGAGGCTTTTCGGGTAACGATTTCTTTAAAGTTTATTTCGGCGGTAATAATAATAGATAATCTTTATTATTATTAAGGCCTAAGAGCTTCGATAGGTATTTAAATCTTTTCGTTATTAATAAAAGGATTAAATCCTCGTTAAAGATATTAAGAGAACGGGTATATTTCGAAGCTATAAAGAAGAGAGGTTAATCTCGAAATAAAGAAAATAATAAATAATAAATAAATACGAATATACTTTCGATATTAATTTCGGTAGTAGCTCGTTTATTTCGGGCTCCCTCCGGCGCGATAATAGGTTTTTATTTATAATATACTAAATACCTAAAAGAGGTTAGAACGGAGGAGGAAAGGGATAGATTTAAGGTCCTAATAAAAATAAATCTATCTCTTAAATTAAATTAAATATTAAAGGATAGAGGATATAACTAACTAAAGTTATTATTTATTATAACCTCGATTTTCATCGAGTTTATATCTTTATTTAGGAAATACTGAATAGTACTTTATAAATTATTATTTTTTAAAATATTAATATAATACCCCTTTATAGTATAATAAATAAGGTAATCGAAGCTTAAGTCTATTATTAGGTCGCGAGATATTAAATAATCCTAAAGTAATAAAAATCATAAATAAGTTATATTAAGTTCTTTAAATAATAGATATAAAAAGATTTTAAAAAACCGGGTCTTATATACGAACTTCCCTAGCGTATACTAGTTTAATATATAATCGATCTCGAAGTCTCTAAACAAGCGAAGTAGAAGAGGATTAAAAGTAATTCTCGGTTTTTATTTAATATAAAGATTACTCGAACTAGCTACTACTACCGCTTAACTTTAGAAATTCGGAGGCGGTACATTATTAAGTTTATATTTAATCTTTAACGGTTTATTAGAGCTTCCCTAATAAATAATAATACCGATATATATTTTTTCGCCGAAATTTATATAGTCTTAGATTTAGATTTAGTCGTTAAATTTAATTACTAAATATTAACTTTACCGGACTCTTTTATCTTTAAGCGCGATTTTAGGGTTCGGTTAATTCTTAAATATATTATTTATAAAGTAATATTACTCTACGAGCTCTTTAGTTTACTAAAATACGGTATTAATAATATAATAATAAATCGGCGTATATACGCCTTTTATATACGTAATAATTTAATTATTCTTAGATAGTTTTCCGTTATAGTTAAATAATAGAAAGAGTTATTATAGTATTATAACGGTAATAAATAAATAGATTTAATAATAATTATATAGCTAGAAGAGTATAATAATATATATAATAATTATAATAATTAATTCTAGTAAAGTATAATAGATTAGATAGTAAATATACCTAGATCTAGGCCTAAATCTAGTTAAAACGTATAAATTAAAAGCTCGGGCGCTAGCTTTTACGGGTATAGTACCCGAGATTTCGTCTCTTAATATAAGACCACGCGAATATTAAATTATCCGAGGTTTACCCGGCCTATTTAAGGCTTTACTTTAAGAAGTAATATTTATATATTATTTAATAAAAGAGAAGTAAAAGAGTACTAGAAGAGATTAATATTAGATAATATAATACCTATATAATAAGACCTTTAATCTAGTCGAGTTTTAAGAGATATATATACCTTTATATTATTAAATCTACGAATATTATTTTTAATAATTTAAATTCCGTGAAAATCATTTTAAAATAAATATTTCGAATATTAATATCCTATACCGTTTATAATTTCACGCTAAAATTAATAATCTATTTAATTATTATTTTTAGTATTGGTTATATATATTTCCCTAGCCCTTTCTACCCGTAGAACGAATATTACTTATATTAGAACTATTAAAATTATATATGAATCTATTATAGTAAAATCTTTCGGTACTATTTATTTAAATTAAATAGTTTTATTATAGTATATATCGAGTCTATAGCCCGAATACTATCGCTAGCGTAATTATCTTAGTTAAATAAAAGTTAATACTATAGACCTACGGGGTAAGGGACGTTAATATTTATAAAATATTAATTTTAATATTAATTTCTTATTTAAGTAATTTAGGGTTAAGGTTTATTAAGATTTAATCTAGATCTAATTTAGATCTAGCCTAAATTTAAATAAACTTTAATAATTTAACCTAAACGCGTCCGAGTTTAAAATAATAACTTTATTTATAAATATATAAAACTATATTCTTAATAAATATTCTTTTCTTAAGCTTTCTACTTCTAATACTAGATAACGCGAAGTACGTAATAAAACGACTATAGTATAATTAATATGGTTTTTTTTAAACGAAGAATTACTCGGGTTTATTACGATACCTAAATACGTATAAAGAGCCTTAGTTTAAACGTAGGAAACTAGTAAATATCTTTAACTTTATTAAGAATTAAACGGGCTTTATATTCGCTTAATACGAAATCTCTTAATTCTAAGAACTACCCGCGCCTAGCGGTAATAGGTTAGATACGGATTAACTAGTAGAATTCTATACTATTTACTATAATATAAATAAACCGCCTCTTAAGTATCTAGGGATTAATAAAGATAATAATAAAGATATTACTATTTAGGAGTTTATATAAATATATTAATAATTTATCTAGGCCCTCGTTTACTTCGATAGATATATTAAAACCGGTTATAATACCTTCCTCCGCGATTATACCGTTTATCTCCTCTAAAAGCCTTCTATCTATATTTAATTCTCTTTATACGGAATCTTTCACCGACTTTATAGGGCGAGACGCCGGCTTTATTATAATAATATATATAAAACTAGATCGCGCGTAATATTAAAAACGTCGACGAAATACTTTATAGTTAATAGTAGTAAAAGATATATACTACCCGTTCGGTAATAAAGTTAGTTAGATTATTACTTATTTATTTTCCGAATATTATATAATTAAAACGAGTATTAATATATACCTTAAATCTATAGAAATTAAGGTAAATTAGAAAAAGGAGGTGATTTTCCGTAATATAAAATAATATCGGTAACTGGCAGAATATGATATTTAGTAGGGTATATATAATAATAGTTAGATAATCGATAATCTCCGCGTACCTAACGAGATCAACTATTTTAATAATTTATATTTTAAATTATATTACTATAATATTATTAAGGTTATCCGCTTTTTCCTCGGTTATAAATCGTTTAAAGATAATCTAGTATATATATTTATAAAGATTACGAACGATAGTAATAATAGGGTAGTTAATAAAATATATATTAATACCTAATAATAGGAAATATAACTATAGATTCTTATTAGAGGTATTATTATCCCTCTTATACTATCGTCCGACGAGATAGTAATAACTTAATATTATAACGACCTTTCCCTTTAGTTAGTATATATAATTATCGGGAACCTCGACTATACGACGCGTAAAGTTTAGAAACGATCTAGCCTAGTTCTCCTAGGTTTAATCCCTCGTATTAAGAACGAAAAGAAATTCGGTAATTATATATAATTAAATATTTATTATCTCGCGCTAGGGCGTATACTCTAGCGTATATATAACTATTATTATTTATTTAAATAATATACTAAAGTGATTAAAATAATTAAAGACCTAGTAATATAAGGGATCGATATTATATACGCGGATAATTAACCCCGAAGATACTATCTAATAATTATATCGTTTATGGCCGACTATTTAAAATAAGTCTTAATAATAGGGGTAAAATAAAATCGTTAATATCCAATATACTTAGTCCCGCCTAATAAACGAGGGGAGTTAATTAGGACGTAGGAGCCGCGGACCTACGAATATATATATCGAAGAATAAAGATATAAAGGAGAGATCCCGACCTCGCTAAAGATTTAATAATTATTCATAACGTTAAAAATTTCGCCTAGCGTTATTATCTAGTTAATATTTATATTATTCTTACTATCGATATATTATACTAGCTTTTAAAAGAAATTATTATAAAATTAATTAACTAGATTCGGGATCTAATTAAAGACTATATAATTTTTATAACTATTAAATAAATAAAGAAAGGGGTAGCTAGGCCGAAGAAATCTTTAAAGTAATTAATAATAGAGATTAAATTAAATTACCGTTTTCGTTAGGTACTAGGTTTCGTAGAGTTAAAATTATTTAAAAACTTTAATAAAGTAAAGTAATAGAGTAGTAACGAATAAAAAGCGATATTATAATAATTAATAACTATCGTTACCCCTTTATTTATTAAGCGCGTATTAATTACCCTATATTACGTACGGGCCATATTTAATTTTATTATATTTACTTAATATACGTCTTATAACGGCGATACTTTATAATATATATAGTACGCGCTCTACTATATTTATAAGTTAAAGATAATCTTCCGTAAATACCGGCCGAGTAATAATTCGGACCTAGATTTAGAAGACCCTACCGATCGGTATTTTAATATACTAAAACTATACGCGATAATATATTATACTAAATATATTCGAAGATATAAAAGTACCTAGAACTTCGATACTTATTATAAAGAGGCGGTTTATAGGTTTCTCCTTAAAGAACCCTTTTTACGGATAAATAAAACTAATAAATTCGAGACGTAATTACTACGGTATAATATTATATACTATAATATAAGGGTTATATAGGAAGTTATAGTAATACTTTCCGTTAAACCTACCGTTATTCCTAATAATAAAATAGAATAGTAGAATACCCGGTCGTATCGAGAGAAATTAGATTTAAATAAATATATACTTATTCCTAATAAGGATACGCCGCTATACTACGATATATAGGTACTAGATATTAATTATTATTACCTAATAATTACGGTAGCGAGGGTTTCTTACTTTAGTACTAAAGATCTTATCGACGCTATAACGGTATTCGTACGGGAGAGCCGTAAGAAATAGGATAAAAATCCGGGCTCTATTAAAGATTAACGGAGATAAAAGATAAATCCTAGTTAAACGGGAGATATATATATTTCTATATATCGATTATTAATATATTAGGTTCGTAATAGTAAAGAGAGCCGGAACTTAAGGCGGTTTATAAAGAGATTAATTTATTATACCCCTAACTTTCGTTCTACCGGTAAACCTCGTAATAATTACGTTTAAATTAATAACGAAGCGACTCGTTTATAAAGTTAAAGCGAGACCGAGTAGGAGGCTCTTTATATAATAATCGGCCGGCTTAAATTAATTATTAATATTTATAACTACGAGCGACTAAACGATAAGAGTAAATATAGGGTATATACTAGCGCGTTAATTACTCTATATCGACTAAAGAATAACGGGAGAGTCGACGATACGTATAGGATATTCGAAGTAGAGTATATCCTAGCTAGTAGAACGAAAAGACCCCGAGAACTATATAATTATCGCCTCTTCGAAATATAGGATATTATCCGGAGTACGTATATAATACCTATTAAATAAGAAAGATACTATTATATAAATAATTTTATCGACTAGGATTAATATAATATTATTTATAATCCTAAGTTTATAACGAAAGGTACTAGGGTAGTAGATTAATTTATAGAGTAAATATAATAACTATATATTTATAAAAAATCACCGTCCGCGATAATATATTTATTATACCGCCTAATAATACATATACCCCGGGCTCTTACTTAATAGTAACACTATAACCGTATAGCGGCCAATAATAATAACGAGAGCAACGGGTATAATATAAAAATAGATTATAATTAGGGTATAAACTCGATCGATAGTAATTAATAGGAAGAGAATTAGAGGGTTTAAACTAGGTAGGAGATTTATTAAATAAAAGTTCTTAAGATACTACTCTTATAGAATTAAATAAGAAAAGGAGTAGACTCCTAAATTAACCCTTATTATCTAGCGCTCCTTCGGTATATATTTCGCTAATAGAAATAAAAGTACTTAATTCATAAATAAAGATATTATAACCTATCTTTTATAGAATCTATCTCGGTCTACCCTTTATTAAACTCGTTTTAATAGACGGCCGCCGTTTCTAATTATATTTATAACGCCTTTACGCTCTTATAATTTATAGTATTATATAACCCGAATTCGGCGTTCGGATTAGCTTTAGTTTAGATTTAGGCTAGATTTAATTTAAACCTAGCCTAGATCTAGGCTAGGGTTAATCCGACGCGTATTTATTTATTATTATCGCGTATATAATTCTACCCTCTTTCCTATATATTAAAATAAACCTATTCTATATCTCGACTAGTTAGTATACTTTATATTACCGAATAATATCTAAGTCTATATATATACGACGTAGTAGTATACTAAACGGTAAAATTAAATTAAATTATACCTCTTATATATCGTAATACGGCCTTAACTAGTTAAAGAATTTATAATAATAACTCCTTCGATAAGGTTAAAGGCTGATTTTAATAATAAACTATATTAATACTCCTAGAGTAAATCTCGGTTATAAATAATTTACTTATTCCGATATATAAGTAATAGTATATATTAGGAACGCGTTAATTATAAGTCCTTCTAGTATATATTAACTAATATTAACTATCGATAAAGACGAAGAAAGTATATACGGAGGTAAAGAGGTCGATACCGAGGCCGATAATAATAATATTAGGCTTCCTGCCCCGAAGCGACGGAAAACGGACGACGTATCTCGGTTAAACGGATTAGGTAGGGCCACGCTATATATATATATATATATTTTATATAGGAGTTAGTAATATAACTAATTTTTCTATAATTCTTATCGTTTATCGGCCGTTATATATCCTCGTCCTCGTCCTACCCTAACTCTTATATATATAGATTAAAAGATATAAAGTCTTCTAATAATATATTATATAAATCTTTAACGAAACGCTACCGTAATTACGACGCGTTATAGTTAAGAAACGAGTCGTTACTACTATAGGCGGGCGTAGGTCGTTATATTAAATCGGCGTTATATATTTAAGGCCATGAGGCCGTTCTCTAGTATATAAAATAAGTAATATCAATAATCCTCGTTACGGGATATAAGGACTCGGGATATAACCTATAAATAGACTTTAATAAAAAAAACGAAGTTAGCGCTTTAATCTAGAAGCTTTAACGGAATATTATTAATAAATATAATAAGGCTCTCGGGTTAAAGGATAGGGTAATAAAAAAGACTTTAAGTCCGATAAAGGCCTAAGAGGTATTAATCTACCGGGTTTAAACTAAAGATATACTAATTAAAATTAATTACTCGATTATATCGGTAATTACCGCGCCCTAATAATAATAAGGGTTCGATAGGTCGTGGCGGTACACTATACTTTTTCTATAATAAAACGAAGTATTAAAGAGATAATTACTACTAAAATAAAGAATAGAAAATAGATATATAATTATAATAACGATATAAGTCTTAATATTTCCTTATTAAGATTTAATACTAATTATCGATAAACCTAAACTACTTTATTATTTCTTTAGAGATCTAGTAGTAAAAGTTATAATTTTACTATTCTTTTAATCGGACCTAGGTTAACTAGGAATTTATAATAGTATTAAATATATATTTAGGCCCTTAACGGGAACTATAATAATTATAGTTTATATTATAATTTACTATACTATTAAAGAATATGAAATAGGGAAGTAGATACGGATTAAATTCGAAAATAAATATATTAAAAGTAAATTAAACTCGACTCTTTTCTTTATATCTCTTAATATTAATATAAAGTAATATAGAGCCATAGACTTAAATAGGGGAGACGTAGGAGGAATAAATATTTATACGATAAGGTATAATAATAGAGGCCCTATCGGGTAGGATTAATTAAGAAATAGGAAAAAAAGAAATACCGGTAGATAATATAAACGATTTCGTCCATAGATAGAAAGATAGAATTAATAATTTAGTCGGTTATAAAGGCTTCCGTACTATATCTAACTATCTCCTAATTATTAATAAGACTATTATAGATTCGCCGGCTCCTCGATAATATAATATATAAGAGGACGAGATAAATACTATAGAAAGAGATAATATAAAAGAAAGAAGTATTAATAAATCTCGGAAAAATAAATTATCTATCTTTATAAAGGTAAATATTTCTCCTATTCTAATAAAGCTAAACTGGCGGACGAGGTATTAATAAAAACTCTAATTTATTAAATAATATTCAACGAGGTATAAAAGGAGGTAGAGTCTTTATATAATTTATTATTAATCCTCGAATACTAATATAGTCATCTAGGCGGATACTCGAGTAACTTTATTTAATAAATCGGTAGAAGACCGGGGTAGTAATATATATAGCGTAGAAAACCTTATAAATCGCGAAATAATATAGTATTATAATATTATACTTATTATAGATATATACTAATACTATATACTAAATAGTAACTACCGGTCTTTATTATATAAAAATTTAAAGATATTAAACCTAACGAATAAATTAGTTCCTTTAATATTAATAAAGATCCTACCGAGTCTACGCTATATACGTTTAAGCTCTCTATTATATACGAAGGCTTCCGAAAGAGGTTAAAATTTAAAAAGAAAGAAGAGAAAACGATATAATAGAAAAAACGGGGTTAAGATTATATAGTAGACGATACGCGTATATAAAACGCAGTACTCGAGACTATAAAGAAAAAGAGGTATATTATTTTAATATAAACTACCTAAGCTAATAACCTAGACGATAAATAAAAGATAAATTATATATATAATAGACTATTCTTATAACTAAAGATAATAGCGGCCTAGATCTAGCCTAGATTTAACCTATATCTAGGCTAGATCTAGGCTAGATCTAGATATAAATTAGTTTACGAGAATAAATAATAACGGTTTCTTAATAAACGGATTTTAGGATATTTATAACTCCTTTATAATATAACGAGTAGATAAAGTAGAATATATATTAATTAATTAATATATATATAAAGATCTAAATGCGACAACGATATTAAAGGCGCTAACGGTAATAATTATAATAATAATACTATTATTACCTAAAGTATAAATAGTATATTTAAAGTACTATAGAATAATATTAAGGATTATCCATTTATTATTATTTGCCCGTTAAGTATTAATTATACTAGAATTAGTTATATAAGTATATTTTAGGTGCTAAATATACTAAAATTAACTATATAACTATATTTTAGTTATATAATATACTTAGAATACGGGACATAAATAGATACGCATTTTTAGTATTTTGTATAATTTCGGTATAAAATGCGTAAAAATCGGGGTTTCCGGACTTGCCGATAAAAGATAATAATATTAAGCCGAAGTATAAAGGGCCTACCCCGAAGCTAAATATAAAATGTAAATTAAATAAGAGTAACGCGTTAGTCCTAAAAGCTAAACCGGCGGTATCTAAGATTTAAATAATTAAGAAGGAATAATCGACTCGTAGTAGAAAAGAGAAGGAGAAGGTAGATAAAAGCGACAACGACGGTATACTAATCGATAACGACGCTATATTAATCGATAACGATATTAATTATAATTATAAAAATATAGAGGACTAATCTAATAATAAGGAGACGTTTATTAAATATAAATAAAAAATACCTATTAAGTCTAGAAAGAATAAGATTATAAAGTTTATTAAGGGAACGCCTATAAAATAGGGGAAGAAGAGAATAAATCTTAAAATTAAAAGAGACGAGGACTCTAGTAGATCTATAAAAAAAAAGCGCGATATTAAAACCACTAAGCCTCTAACTTAAGGAATAACGATATATAATATTATTTATTACGACCTTTATAATCTAGTTAGAAAGAATATTAATAGACCCGCCGAGCGCCGATATATAATCTTCGTAGCCTATAACTACTTTATTTTATTTATAAATCTAGGAATCTTAAGAGTCGATTAGATCCTTAAGTCTAGTATCCGTTTAGATAATTAAATTATCTTATTTATAATTAACTAGTACCCGGCTAGAATCCTTATTAATTAATTAAGCGAATTCGATCTAGCCGGAATAATACGTAGTTTAAAATACCCTCTCGGTTATACCGCTAAATAATAAAAAGCGGTAGGGGATATAGATATCGACGGGAATATATTAATAACGGGGGAGGAGGGATAATACTATATATAAACGAAGGGCCTATATATATTAGGTAGATAAAAGGTATTTAATATTAATTTATATCTTAAATATCTAGCTAGGGAGAAGATCCGCTATTAAAAACTAATATAAAAACGATTTTATAAGACGATTATTTAGCTCGTACCCGGATACCCTAACGACCCGACTTTCTTAACTTTACTATTATATATTAAATTATTATTATTTATAAAGAGGGCCGCCTAGGAACCCTCTTTCTTAATTACGAAAAATATTATATAAACCGAGATTAATAAGATAATAGTAGTGATCTAGTAGAGTATTTTTAAATATAATTACGATAATCTTTAATAACGGTTAGAAAGCTAGTAAATCCGCGCGGCGTAGTTTTACCGCGTCGTTTATAATAGTCCTCTAGATAGTAATACTAAACCTACGAATAATTATAATAAAATTGAAATTTCGAATTTACTACTAGAGTTTAAGACTATAAATATATTAACTCTATTTTCTATAATTACGAGTATACTAGTACTAACGTTTTAGATTTCTAGATAATAATAATAATTAAAACTTACGTATAATAACGATAAGGCTACGATTATAGTAATAGTGAATCTAAAATCTTAATATTAAATAATTAAAGCTTTAATTTTAAATAATTAAACTCTTAAATTTAAATAATCTTAGGCTCGACCTTAAAGTATATTTATTATTAATTATCCTTAAGGGTTTAATATTAAAAGGCTAGCCCCCCGCCTAAAACTTTTAAATTTTTAAAGTTATTTCCTAGACTAGAGTTTAATTTTAATAAAATTTTAGATAATCCCTTTTAATTATTAATCCCCTTTCGATTATTAATCTATAATATCGGAACTATTATTTAAATTATTAATACCCTCTCTTCCTAATACCTACTATAATATAACGTATATATTAATTAATTTACTTTATAATTAAAACTTATCGGACTATTACTATATTATAATAATATTCGAATCGCTTTTAAAAGAGACCCGTAACTAGATCTACGGGTATTACTTTATTTATACCGAAGAAATCATCCTTTATTTAATAAAGGACGAGAGGTTAATACTTAAAGGAGGCTTTCGTAAATTAATAAAGTATAGTATAGATAAAGATTATAATATCCCGATCGGAGACCCCGAAACGCTCGGGGGGGTTATTTATATAACGGATTAACTTTATATTACTTTACTCGGCGTTAATAAAGTTATTCGTAAAGATATAGCGAGTATTCTTTTTAGATATAACGTCTAGCGCTTAGGTTATCCCGATTACTCGATTAATAACGAATATAATAAAGATCCCGGATCTATAGATATATAATTCTACTTTAATTATTATTTCCGTTATATTAAAGTTTACTTAACGATAAATAATAATCTTAATCGTCTTCTTATTATAATAGATACTCGAGCGGAGTAGCGAAATATAGGATTCGATATAAAAGATAAAGTTCACGGAGTCTTAATAACGAATTTAATAAATTCTTTTAGATAGAAGAACGAGCGTCTAATACGAATAACTTAACTACGATCTTTAACTTTTAACGTAGAGAATTTATTCTATTTAAATAATTACTATCGTAGGGAGGCTTTATATAACTTATATTATTATATAATTTAAAAGGGCCCTTAATATAAAAAGGAGCTCGAGCCGGCGAAGCTTTATAACTATACTAGAATTAATAATATAATCCTTAATAATAAAGATATATTAGATATTAAGGTAAAATCTAAAACGGACGTAAAAATAATCGGCCTCGATATAAATTAGGATAAACCGACGGAAGGGGAAAAGAGAGAAGACGGGGTAACGGATAATAACGGGGATAATAAAAACACGATCTTTATAAAGTTCTAGGGCTTAAACGCGTTATACTTTATCGGGGGGGCTAGGTAAAAAATAATTTTTAATCTTTAATAATAAATATATACTCTTTAATATTTAATAGATAACGATAATTAATTAGTTAATAAATACTTTTAGTAGGATTTTTATTATATCGGTATTATAATCTTATAGATAATAATAAGAAAGTTTATAAATAATTGTTTATAACTTAAATTCTATTAATATTAAAGTAATTGTTAATTATAATATTTCTATACGCGGTTATATTAATATATAATAAATTTAGATTTTATCGCTAAGATTACGGTATTAATTTAAAAGTAGAATGATATAGGTATTTTAATAATCGATAGTTAAAATAAGGCGAACCAGACGTAATATTCGGATTTTACGCTTAGACGTGCTACCTAGAGGTTCCGTAGTAAATAGAAGGCGCTAACCCGAAGGGGCTTAGCGAGCGGAAGCTAACCCGAAGGGGCTTAACGGAGCTTGGCACATCTGAGGGACTGAGGCAAGGCACAGGTGGTGTCCAGTCTCTGCTGAGTCAGCGACTGATATCGTCTTCCTGGCCTCAGCCAAGCCCTTCGCCCGTTAATTTACAAAAATTCAACAACCAAAGGAGATACACCTAAGCTATGAACTACAAAAGTCTTCAGAATAATCTATGCTCCAACTTCCTAGTCAGAAGAGTTGTATCAAGATCAATGTTTAAGAAGTGATCCACGTGTTTGATAACTTGATTCTTATGCCATCCCCGAGCTTGCCACGCTTGCGGAACATAATTTTCTTGGATCAGTCCTACTTGCTAGACTCAACAGGCTGAACGTCCAATGGCAGCCCTGACCGTCTTCTCTATTGTCCGACCATCGTTTCTGTAATACGCTTGTTGCTCGCGCACACTTCTTACGTCTCTCACGACCCGAGCTCGGCGACGAGCTTCAAGTGTCAAAAAATTGGGTCCAAACTTCAGTGCTAGCAGTCATATATCGTTAGAATCCTTTGCGTTTCCCAATTACGTCGTTGTCGGTGAGATCCAAGTGGCAGGATGGGAGATCGATGGTGATCCTATTGTTACTCCGCAAGAAGGGCTTCGCAACCCTGCTCTGCCCCCTGAATAATTGATACAGAATCCTGCCAGCTTACATTAATATTTCACGTCCATGGAAATCGGTCAGACTATACTAAGCGAATGGTCATGTTGAATCCCAGATTTCGGCGAAGGTGACATCTACCCCACCCGCTTGCGGGAGATGAAACCAACCCTTGACAACCCTCAAGCGTACTCCGCCAACATTGCCGGAAGCGAACGCCTCTCAAAGTCGTAGGTTGGTCCTAAGAGTGTCTTGTTGTTTCACTGAGCAGCAGCCAGCGATGAAACGTCCTTGCGCCTGGAGGGATGAAACGGACACAGCCTCAAGGCGCATCATAGGATCGTCAAGGCTGAGATGCATCCTTCCTCTATTCATTCGAAAATACTTCCGGAAGCTGCTTGAAGGATGTCGTTCTCCGTTAAGCCTCGTTTGATCCTTATTGCCTGCGATGAATATAATCCTCTTGTTACCGCGTCTAGGTCATTTTCGCAGAACACCAAACGCTCGACTCTCACAATCTTTGATCGCCTTCTCTGCACTTCGCTGGACTTGCTATTCTCTGTTCCTAATCAGTCGCAAGCTTCTTTTTTCGCACCAATGGCTTTCCGAGCACAGCTCCTTGCTCTCATCGTTCCCCTCTCCAGTGCGCTTGTGACTTCAAGCGCGAATGATACTGCCGCAAGTGACACGACTTCTACCTACTCTTCATGCACTCTTGAGGATGTGTATCTACGTCCCAATGCATCGAACTCATACGCAATACCTGCAATAGTCCAAGACCTGAGCAAGCCTGCGGACACATCATCGAACACAATAACAAGCAGCCTTACAGAGACATGGCAGATCATCAACGCTCTGGGCCAATCAGCGCATCCCTACAGCCACCAAAATAACACACAGGAGCTCGAGCAACTACTCCTCTTAGATACCTCCCGCAGTCAATCCAACGCTTCAGCAATCCCTCCCGCTCTTGTTGGCTGCTCTTTCGTATTCGATCTGCCACAAAGTGATATCGGGAAGACAGACAACGGTAGTTGCGCCAGTCTCGTCGGCCAGCAGTGCGTCAATGATATCCACACCGCAGCCCAAACGCTCGCAGCAGCGGCTGCGAAACAAAACGGTACGGATTTGTTCCCCGCCTGCACCGCCATCAGCAATGGCCTCGCCACTCTTCCCAAGTCATGTCCAAAGAAGAGTACCGCTAGCAAAACCGGTTTCAGTATCTCCGAATTGGCAGGCATCGATCTCACGTACAACGCCGCTTCCGACTGCCCTGGTGGTCCGAAGACAGTCCCTATTCCCATTCATGATCAAATAGCAGTGAACATCACGGACGCAAACCACACCATCTACGATCAGTGGGCACGAACGACCAAGCCAGTCCTAATGGCATTCTTCTCGAATGGTACCATCTTCCATGGAAGCGCTTTCGCTGATACGAGGCTTCTGTGTACGACGCCAAGGAACGTTGCGGCCGGCAGCCACAACCCTACAAGTGGTGCCGAACATTCGGCGAGTGTGGATCCTAAGTCTATGGTCGCCATGTTCCTCGGTATGAATGCTTTCCTATTCTTTATGCTATAGCTATGATGACTTCATGACTTTGCAGTTCAGCAAGCGATGGCAATTTGAATCAAGTGTCTTCAGTTGCGTGTATTAATTGCTATGGCATTTTAGCATTTTAGCCAGCTGGGAGTTTGGACTTCGGATCTCGGGGTCTCGGGGTCTCGGCGTGTGCATTGCTTTGGTACTCGTCAGCGCTGTGTTAATATACCCCTCTGTCGTTCTCATTTGTTTCCTGTACCGTAATGTATCCAGTCATGTAGTATATATGAAGTCCACGCCTCTCGCACTAAGGCATCAAAGACAGAAGCTCTGGATGAGACCTCTCGATTCGGCTCGTCTATCAATCCGGGCTTAATCTTTACTGCTACCTGCTTTGGAATCAACGCAGACCCAATCAGGCACGACCTCACCCGAGTTCGGACACCTTATAGGGCTGATCTCTTAGGGGAAGAAGGTCAGATTGTCTCCGGTGCAGACCCCCTGCTTAGTCGGAATTTTAGCGCCCAAGGGCATTCCTCTACAGGAGGTCTACGCTCGGAACCGGGTAAATCCTAAAAATAAGGCTTCCTAACTAGTTAATTACCGCGCTAATATCCCCCGGCTAAAAAAGCCTACTAGAATATTATTAAGCTAAGAGTTTTTAGTTCTTAAATTACGATTAAATACCGAGAGGTACCTACCTCTAACCGTGCGGGTACCTCGCTATACTCGGTACAACTAGCTTTAACGCGAATCACGCCTTAACGCCAAATCGATTTTACGCCTAAAAGTCGAATATTAAATAATTTATATAATAATAGTCTCTATATATAATACTAAAATAACTTCTTATATTAAACTTACTTATATTATCCTTTTAATAATATAATATAAAGTTCGTACTATAAAAATTAAATAGAGAATATTAGAATAATTAAAACTACGTTAGTAAAACTAAGTATCTTTTATATCTTTTGTATTATAATAGTTTTAATTAAAAATATTACTTATATCTATAGTTTATAGTTAGAATTTAGAGTATTTAGAGTATATATATAAATCGTGGCTACTATATATATATTAGAATATTCGACTTTTAGGCGTAAAATCGATTTGGCGTTAGGGCGTGATTCGCGTTGGGGCTAGTTATACCGAGTATAGCGAGGTACCCGCACGGTTAATAGACCTTTAGAGGTCTTAGAACTTTTACGCTCGGCGCGAGATAGCTACCTATCTCAGCGCCGAAAAGTGTTAGATTTCTAATTTTCCGAAGGGTATTCGAATATATAGGGGGGTTTCTAAATCGTTTTCGGGGTGGACACGAAGGTTATTTTTTTCTATTACAAGGTTTCCGGAGCAGGCGTGAGACAATAAAAGTTCTGCCTTAAAACGTTAATAAGTAGCTATTGATAGGCTGGTAGACCTAGCTGCCGGAACTAAAATAATAGTCTTACGCCAGCGAGGAGGCAAAGGTCAGATTACTATCTCTTCTACCGGCGCAGAATGGGCTCGTTCGCTTGGCATCAGCCCTAAACGAGCCCATCGCCGGTGGAAGGGGTAACGTACGAACTATACTAATATAAATAAAAGCTTTGGTATAAAAGTTGTAGTGATTACATAGAGACTAGGGGGGGAATCCTTCTACCGGCGCAAAAGAATATAATAAGAGAATTGACAAGGCGTTGCAAATTTCAGGTTCAGCTTGAACAAAATGCATATACAACCCGACATAAGTACCTGTTTTGAAATCAACACGGACCTAATCGAGACTGATCGCAATAGACTTTTGAGGGGTTTTGAGGCATTATATTAGTAATGCTTACCACGCAAAAGAATCGGAGAAGAGAATTGACAGTGCATTACAAATTCCAGGTCCGAATAGAATAGAATAAAATGTATATAAAGCCCTCCTTGAACATTTCAAGCGCATCAAAGCCTCCTCATCCCAAACATCGACTTAACATTCCCACTCCTTCCAAACAATCAACTCCAACATGTCTCAAGACGACCGCATCGCCAACTTCCTCGCTCGAAACAAGTACGCCATCTCCAATCACTATCTCTCCACGCCCATCACCAGCATCCACTAAAAACCCCCCACAGAGCTTTCGCCCAAGACTACACACCAGCTCCTCTCTTCAAAGACATGATGGCCAAAGGACCTCCTGAAAAGAAACTCATCATAATCGGTTTACACCCCGCTTTCCCCACAGACTATTGACGACACAGCGATTTTGACAGATGCATGTGCAGTATCCTGCCCCGATGGTCGAGCCAACCCTCAGAAATTCTTTGGGTTGCAGCCTGGGGGTGCGTCACTGCGAATGTCGCTATTTATGGCAGAAGTTATTGCAAAGACCCGTATCTGACGCAGTGATTGGGCAGAAGCGGCAATCATAAGCAATGCCGGCGGCCGCGTTGATGATGATGCGATTAGGAGTGTGGTGGTGTTGGATAGGCTTTTGGGGGTTGGGACTGTGATTGTGGTACATCACACCGGTAACAATTCCTGTTATGCGTCGTGGTGTGCCAATCTGATGCGGGTGGTTTAGATTGCGGTCTTTGCCATACAACAGACGAGGAGCTGAGGACGAAGCTGAAGGTGGAAGTTCCGGAGAAGGCTGAGGAGATTGAGGACATGAAGTTTGGGGAGATTCAGGAGTATGTGTCCGCCTTCTACTGTAGCTTTCTGGATTTTTGGCTGATGCTCAGGTGAAAGTCCGTATGATTCGGTCAAGGACGATGTGGGGATCCTCAGAGCATCGCCGTTTGTGAGAAAGGGAATAGAGGTGCTGGGGTATGTGTATGATATCACGAAGGGTACTGTTGAGGAGGTGAGATAGGAGCGATCGAGAGAGAGAGTCCATTCCCTGAGACTCTGTCTTTTGGGAGCGCGCTCAATTCTGTGGATTAATTAGAAAGCATCTCTACACCAATCTTTGTGGCTTTTTCCAAGAAACAGTTTCAAAAGGCTTTGACCGATCTGCATGCAGCCAAAGTACGAACCCGGACGAAAATTGTGCTTCGCTGTGTTGTGATGGGCCAACTTATACCTGGATGGACCTTTAAAGTTGTGTATGGATCACGATCTAGATGTAGATCGAGTCTGGAGCTGATTGGCGCCATTGGCTGCGCTGGTGTTGTATTCAATTTGATTTTCTTGCTTCAGTGATGAAAATCGGGACGGACTTCTAGACCCTCCTGCAGATGTTCATCCTCACACCTAGCGCCTCGAATGAAGTTCCAAAGACGTTAGCGTCCACACTGAATACCTTGGTCAAAATTTGTGGTCGTCGCATTCATAGAACCTTAGTAGCTGTACCGCTGGATACGTTAAATAGTAGTCGCCTAGCGTATGCCGCTCTTCAACCTCTCTAGCCTGCATGTATTCCTACATCTCTCTCAGAACGCCCCTCTGAATTGATCCAGTATGCCCCTTCCCAACGTCCTCCTCCTCGTTTCGCCTTCTCTTTCCCCATCAACCCCACTCCCACTCCCTTCACCTTCCAGTCTCCTCCTCAACCCCTCAAAACTCCCTCCAGTCTCAATCTTCTTCTCACCGACCACCCATCCTGGTACCCTCAACCTACTCCAAGCCCCAGGGCCCCACTCGCCTCTCCACGCTACTCCAATCAGCCACCCCACGCCTGCCGCAATAGCTGACCCCGGGAACGAAGATAACGCTAATTGGCCGGCCAATAGGTAGACCATGGACTTGTCGCTGAAGACTAATCCTGAAGGCTCTCTTGGGCTCGAGGAAGCCGCACTTGTAGCGGCCGCGTCAGAAGTAACTATGCGGTACTTGTAAACTGTAGGAATAGCGGCGTGGTATTGGGCTAGGAGGGCGAAGATCAGGGGCGTGGGGCCGGCGGGTAGGTGGTTCACCGCGTTGAAGGTGAGAGGGCGGAGGATGGTGGTGAGGATTGGTGGAATGAGAAGGGTTGGTGGGAGGACGCTGATGAGGAATGACTGTACAAGATTAGCTCCGTGTCGTGAGAGCGCAGTGGAGTGAGATAGAGCGTACTGCGAATTTACGGGAGCCCCAGAGACGCTCAATGATGCGAACTTGGTAGATGGTCATTGCAGCAAAAAGGAGCTCAGTAGAATTTGTGTAGCAAACCTACATACATAGTCATCAGCAGCGTCTCTCCGTGTATAGAGGAATTATGGGATCCTTGAAGTATAATATGGAGTGGAAAGTATTACCTGCCATGTCAGCAGCCTCCACACCTGCTTGTACCGCCATATGTGAGGGACTACTTGGATGTAGAACAAGTACTTAGTATCTGTGATGCTAACAAGGATCGAAGAAGCAATGATGCCAAAGAAGAAGCACTGAGAGACAGGCGCAGCTGTGAAGCCAGAAGCAAGCATGGTGGCAGCTTAAGGAAGGACGACAAGTGGGTGTGCGAGCTCGAATGGTCGTTCAAGCGATGCTCCAGGTCTTTTCATGGTTAAGACACCGCAGCCAAGGCATGTACAATTAGCCGCAATCACGATAAATACACTACTGAAGCAGTTGCTGGTAAGTGAGTTGGCCGTGGATCATAAAGTAGATACACTGAATGCATAGCGCTTAACAGACGCGGTTAAGCGCGTTGTGCAACAGGCACAAATCGATGATGCTTCTAAAACTCCGCCAATGAACCTACTCTGGTGTGGACTTCGAGGGAGCAGCGATGGTGTCGGATACAAGTACTTATGCACGTGAGAGGACATGCCTAACGAGAATGCGCCTTTCTCTCCCGGTCAAGTTCATTAATAACGGATCCTCTGAAAAAATCCAAGCCCAAGACCATGGCTGAGACTTCTCGAGCTGCTTTCATTCGAAAAGCGTCGAGGTTCCTTCCAGGCCATCGAAGGCCTCCGCCTCCATCAAACCCTATAAATGACATCTGCCAAGGGACAATGCCAAGCGCAGATCAATCACAAGCTGCGTTCTTCAGCGAATTACCTGCGGAGATTCGTACCCTGATATACCTGGAGGTCATGAAGGGCGAAGGTGACGTAGTCCATATCGTTAAAAAAGGGTAAGAGAAAGCTGGACTACGTGAGATGCAAAGGCACATGCGCAATGGCATTCAACTTCAGGTGCTCGCCTGGAATTGGAGATGTGGGAGACGAGCTACTTTTGCCCATGCTTAGGACTTGTCAAAAAGCGTACATATGTCTAGTCCGACGGCAATTTGCATGTGGCTGATAGTATTGAAGATATGCAGAAGCATCAGATATTCTCTATAGATACACAACCTTCGACTTCAGGTCCTTCAAAGAGTTCATCCTCCTCTCTCAAACAGCCTTACCGAGAACGTGGAACGCGATTCGAAAGGTACATCTGAAGTGGCATTTTGGGATGAGGCTGTGGGATGGGAATTGCGAGCCTCACCAGATACACGGTCCAGAGTGGTTGAAGGTCTGGGAGATCCTTGCATGTATGCGACAGTTGCGGGACATCCACATTGATCTCGACGCGTATGTGGACAAAGTAACCCTAAGTCCTGAGGTGGAAGCAGAGGTCTTTACGCCGCTCATGAGAATGACGCAGGTACCGAATTTTGTGGTGAGGGTGTCGTGGCCCGAGGATCCTAGACCTTCACTCCTGGGGGAGACACCTTTCAGGCTCATTCATGCAGCAGACGGCGATGGATTGAAGTCTTCTAGACAGGAAAGGAATTACAAGCCAATCGTTGCATGATGGTTGGAATCTCGGCAAGGGTCGTAAAGCATTTCTACCTATCTGTGGCTGAAGACGCAGTTTTGTTGTCCCACAACGTAATAGATCGACAGATAAGGAAGCATTTGGGGGGTCGCAAAGCTGATCATCACTTGCTAATCCTCCATAAGTCGAGGCTATCAGTCGTCCATCTCATCCATGACATAACCCTGTTGATCTTCTGACTACCTCTCGATCGCCATGGCAAGCCCACGGGAGAGCCAAGAGTCGTGTAGGATATCACGGCGACAGGAAGCATTCCAAGATGGAGGATTAGATAGAGTAGGGGACTGTGCTCTCAGATGTAAAACATGGTTCTGGCGAGCCTGTCATGTCCCCTACCGTCCCATAGTGGGTGGTTTTCATCCCGTTTTCTTACCCGTGTCTCTGCTTGTGTAGCGTTGTACACCTTGTACAGATACTCTCGGGCTCGCGTACAGGCCGGATCTGCATAGTATGCAGGAGGGCAGATAGAGACAGACATGGTTGAGCGACCGAAGAGGTAGCACAGGTCGTGGGTCTAAGAGAATTAGTGTTAACATCGTGTTTGGGCTACTTCGTGATGGAACGTACCATCTCTTCCAGCTCATCAACGCCGTCATCCTTGAAGACAAAATAGTGGGCGGACTTCACAGTGCCTTGGAACGCAGTGTATGATTGAAGGTAGAAGTCCCACCCACGCTCCATCGTGATGCCACGATCCACTATCGTTCCAGTTCTCGTGTTACCATTCTTATCAGCGTGTTCGCCGTTTGTGGGATACGTCAGCGTATTATGCCTCTTGTCGACAACGATGTAGGAGATTTGTTGGAATCTGGGCAGAATCTGGGCAGAATCTCCACTACAGTCTAACTTAGTTAGGCTTAGCGTTACTTAGTAAGCCAGCCTTACGCACCAAATATATAACAACAGCAACACCATAGATAATAATCAACTATTCAACCTCCACCACTATCTATAATTAGACGTATATTCTAAAGGGTTATAAGCCCGGGTTTAGTATTCGCTACCCCTCAATAAACACATTTAAAGAAGTAGTTAAATCGTGTATATAATAATCTTAATAGTACCCCTAGATCTACCCTTGGATCTAGTTTATATAGTAGTAATTAATAACTATAACGGATTATCTAAAATTTAAGATTAAGAAGCTAAATAGGCCGAAAAATTAACCTAAATTCAAGTATAAAATAATAAGTAAATACGTCCTCGATAACGTTAATTAAATAGTATTAAATAAAGAGCTTCGACCTATTATTTTTATAAAACTAAAAATAAAAGGACCCTTTACTAAAGAGGAAAAGGAGGACTATAAAAAAGAATTAATAATATAATAAAAGGAGGCCAAAGCCTAGGATAAAAAGAATACTAAAGTAATAACTAAGATAATATTTTATATTAAAGAAGGCCTATAGAGGTATATAAAAGATATCGAGATAATTGCTAATTAATAGGCTATATTTATAAAGTTATATAGCGAGAGTAATCTAGGCACTAAAGATAAAATAATATTTAAAATCTTAAGAGCCGACTTTTTAAAATATACTATTATCGAGGCTTATACCTTAGAAATTAAAGTAGTAAACCAAACTTTATTTAAAATAGGATTAATAGTATTTAAATGGATATTTAATACCTTCTTTCATATGAGTTTAGAGGAGAGTCTAGCTCCCCTATTATTTACTATAATTTAGGGTACTAAAGAGAAGTAAGAACTTAATATTAATAATATAACCACTATTATCGGTTAATATAATCGGATGATTAGGGATAAGGAAGAAAATTAATATACTTTTATAACTAGATTTAGTAAATAGGATAAATTTAGTAAAGGGAAGCCTCCTATTATACCTCCTACTATTAATAATAATAAGAAGGATAAAAAGAAGGATAAGTATACTTACTATAACTATACTAGTTATAAAAAGAATAAATATTATTTTCTTAACCCTATATAACGCTCTAAAGATTGGAAATTATCCGTTAATAAAGAACCCCTTATAAAAGAGAACCTAAAGAAATCGAATAAAGCTATAATTTAAAATTAGGATAAGGATAATTTTATATTAATTAAATCATTTACGATTAAACAGAAATCTATTAATACCGATATAATATATAATGTTAAAGAGGACGTAATCTATATAGATACCGCCTCTAACGTATATATACTATAGGATAAAACTAAGTTTATATCCTATAAACTATATAATGATTCCCTTAATAGGATTAATAGTTAATACCTTTATATAAAAAGTATAGGATCTATATACTATCCGATAATTATCGATAGTAAACTAGATTAAATTATCTTTATTAATATATATTATATACCTAAAATGAACTATAACCTACTCTTAATCGCCACTTTCGAATAGAAGAAATATTCTACTACTATAGTAAATAATAGATTTAATATCATAGATTCTAGTAAAGAGAAGGTACTATTAGGAACGCGTATTAATACTAGTTATTTACTAGATTTAAAGTATTCGAAAATATTATATATTTTAAAATCGTTATATAATTACCCGGTAAATTATTATTCTTAAAATAAATAGTATTAGCGTCTAATATATTTAAATATATAGGATATAAAGAAGCTAGCGACTATAAATAAAGGAATTAATATTAACGAAGTAAATCGTCTTTAAAAGTTAATTCCAGATCATAAGCTATATAAACTATATATAATAAAGAAATAAACTAAGGAACTATCTCGTTAGCCTCGTCGCCAGAACTCTAATAAACGGGAAATAATAAAGGGTATATTTATATACTTTAATCTCGTAGGGGGAGGACTAATTAAATAAACTCTTAAAGAATACTCCTATACTAAGTCCTTTATAAATAATACTATCGATATAATATTTATAACGATACTAAAGAGAAAATCCGACGTACTAGTTACTACTAAGAATTATTTAAACTAGATATTAATTTAAGGTTATCCGGTAAAGCGACTAAATACCGATAATAAGATTATTTATACTAGTTATAAGGTTTAGAACTTCTTAAAAGAATATAGGATTTAATAGGAGTTATCCACTCCTTATAATCCAAGTTAAAACCCGGTTACTAAACGCACTTTTCGTACCTTATTCGGGAGAGTGAGAAGTATTCTAAATAATACTAGATTATTTTAATTCATATAGGGCGAAGCCCTAAATTTTATAATTTATTATAAAAACCACTCTCCTATTAAAGTATTTAATAGAATGACCCTATTTAAGGCCTAGTATAGATTCAAACCCCGACTCGATTATATATATACTTTCGGCTGTGTTACCTATATATATAATATAGATCCGGCACTTAGGAAGCTAGATAATAAAAGTAGGAAATATAAATTCCTTAATTATAAAGAATTAAATTAATACCGTTTATAGGACTTTAAGAAGAGGCAAGTCTTTCGCGCCTTATAGGTAAGATTTGACGATATTATTATTAATAAAGAATTAGGGGGTAAGATATATAATAATATTTAGAATTTCTTTTCTAAGGATACCGTTAATAATAATTTAATTTTAGTATAGTTTATAAACGAGGATAACTTTACTAGTAAAACTACTATTAATAGCCCTATAATTATACCGGTACCTAACGAGGCTAAAGTACTTTTCTAAGAAACTAAAATATAGCTAATTCTTGAAGTAGAAATATTAGACGATGATTTTAAAGAACTAGTTCCGTAGTTAAGAGCTAGTAGGAACCGAGATAAAGTTAACTATCGCGAACTCTATAATATTAAATAATATATTAAGCGCGGATTTATATTAAGAGTTAATAAGGTTAAACTAGATAATATTTTTATCGTCCCGTTAATTATATAAGAAGTACTAAATGAACCCGATAAGGAGAAATAGTATACGGTATTTACCGAAGAGTTAAATAACTTTATAAGTAGTAGGGTTTGGGATCTCGTTCCGGTACTATTTAATAAGAAAATACTATTAAGAAGATAGGTATTAGTAATTAAACTAAATTTAATAGGAGTACCTAATCGGTATAAGACCCGTTGGGTTACTAAAGAATTTAGGTAAATCGAGTATCACGGGGTAGACTTTAGTAGGAGTATTATTATAGATATTTACTAAGACGACGGGCTGAGCCCTACCGCTAGCCCTATCGGGACTAGGGTAACTCTAGGATTCTAGTATATTAGGGCCAAATCCTCTATAGAATAATCAATATCTTTTATACTATATACTATTATATTAACCCCTTATCAAATGGTAGTAACGGTTACACTAACGTAGAATCATACCTCTTCTATATTAGTAAGAACGATTATACTAGTTATAAGTAGTAAAATAACCTTTAAAACGATTAACACACTCCTTATTAACTATTATATTCAAAATAATTTACTCCGTATTAACAGCGAGCCTTACCTACGTTATATTTATTTAGCGCTTTTATACCGTACCTTACTACCTTAAATAAATACTTCTAAACTCTTTATTAAGTTATTAAAGTAATCTATTTAATACCCTTTTTATTCAGGGTATTTATAATAAATATTAAACTAAGTATTTAGAATGTCCCTTTATTTATTTCCCTTTTATTAGTATAGCTACTTATTTTAATAAACTATTTATTAAGTAAACGTCTAACTTAGTAAATATATTACTAGTTATATCTTTTACGCGTCCGCTATAGAAAAAAGAATACTAGAATATTAGTCTTTTAATACTACTCTTATTATTCGCCTAGTATTACTACTTTTAGTATTTATTATTAATTATTACTTTGGTTATTACCCTAGAAGAAACTCAGTTAAGCCCTACTATAGTTAATTTTATTTTCTATTTATAAGAATTCCTACTATTAAGTAAATATATCCTAAAATAGGTAAAAATTACTTTTAATATTAGACGAGTAGCTACCTAGATAATTATACGGTCTCTTTATTCTCCTATTAAAGTACCCCTTTAGTATTTATTAAGGAGGGGCCGGAAAGCGAAGTAATTTAACGACGACCTTTCGGAGTATACTAAATTTAAATAACCTACTATATAACTACCCTAGGTTATGAATAAAACGTTTATAATACCGTTTATCGGTATTTTCCGAAGGGATACTAAAAAGCTACGTTAATACCTATAAAAGGAGTAGCCTTTAAAGGACGAACCTAAAGACGAAGAAATTATAACTCCTCCCGAGCCCGAGTAATTTACTATAAATTCCGAATAAATAATATAATTTATAGAATCGCTAGAAATTTAGGCCCTTATTATTAGGCTAGTAACTAGGATAAAGGAAGACCTAGTAGAACTTTAAGATTTATTAAAAGTAAATGATTTCACTAGCTAAAACGATACTAGTATTAGGGTAAGCGCCTAGAATAAATTAAAACTCGAAGAAATTAAATTCTTCGACTTTAAAAGCGATAGGAAGGATAACCTATTTATTTTAAAAAAATATACTATATATAAGAACGTTTTTAACTTTAAGAATCGCGTTAACGATATAATTAAATAATACGACGAAGAGGAGGTACGAAAGCTTCTACTTTTATATTTTAAAGAAATAACCCTTAAATAGTTCTCGAATAAACTAAATATTAATATTAAGGTATTAATACGTACCTTCGTTAACTCTAAATAAATAAGTCGTTTTATTAAGCGATTTAAAATAAAGACGCTAGAAGCTATACGTAAGCTTCGTTTTAATAAATATAAATTTATTTAAATACGCACTAGTAAGACGCCTAGGTAGTATATAAATAAAATATTTAACCTAATTAGGGCCGCCGACATTCCTAGCGTATATTAATAAATATTTATAATCTATAATTATATTAGTTTTAATTTTAAGCCTTTTATTAATCCGCCTAAGCCTAGCGTCCTACTAGATAAATTCCTTAATTTATTTAATATTAAGGAAGAAGCCTAGCTAGGAATAATACGAAGTAATAAAATAATTAAACCTCCACCGCCTCTTAAGCCAGAGGGTTTACGGTAAAGTTAGTAGAATTATTAATAACCTAACCGGTTCCGCCTATAGTAGAACTAGTTACCTTAGGCTACTTCTTATTAATTTATTAATCTAGTTTATTAGAATATATTAAGTATCCTTTAAACGTAGTAGTAGCCTCGTTAAATTTAACCACTACCTATTTAGTTATAGATTATTAATAGTAGTACTAGAAACGTATCTTTCCTCCTTAGAAATAAAAATCGTCCTAACTATTAACCGCGCCAAGAAAACCGCGGGCCTATAACCGGTAGTTATAATCTTAATTATTTCGGGTAATAATAAGTACCCTTTAGGCGTATAATTACTTACTATAAAACCGAGGTATAAAAGGACCGCTCTTAAGAAAACGATACTATAGAGTTATAAATAAAAGAATAATCTACGCTTAATATTAATTACGTTAATGAGTAGAGCTAGGATTAATGGTAAAAGGATTACTATAATAAATAAAACGAAATAGCCGGTTATTAAATAATTATTATCGATTCGCCTAAATAAATCGAGTGCCGTATCTATAAAGAGTTATTCTCTTCTAAAAACGTACTATATATATACTTTAGAAGTTAAGGCTTAGGTAGGAACCCTATTAAAACCTCCTACCTTAAATATTTAATTATAAATACTATTTAGAAAAGTAAATAGTCTTTAATAATAGATAAGAATACGGAAACCTATTACTAGGTTAAAACGAATAACGAATTACTAAAATAAAAGCCTATTATTAAATTAAACTACGACTCTTCCAAAAATACGGGAATAGGATAAACGTTTAGGAAGTACCGGTACACCGGTATTCGGGTCGGTTTAAACCTTAGAATTAAAATAGAAAAGGGCTATAAAGATACTAGCTATAAAGTAATTATCGCTAATTATAAATTTATAATACGCTTCTTTCTAAAAGCTAGAATCCGTATTATAGTAACTTTACTCTAAGTTACCGGTATTAATATTAACCGTTATATTATTTCTAAATATATCGTCACCTCTTTATACTTCCCCGGGAAAGATAAGAGCGGTAATAAAATAATAATCGAAACCGCCCCTAGGGAAGTCCATATTATAGATAATCTTAAAGTAAATATATTTATTAATATAGACGTTATAACCCCTAAAGAGATTAATATACTAGTGTCTCGGTAAATCGCCCGTATCGGTAGCTACGATATAGAGTACCTTATCGACGTCTATTTAAAAGGTATAAATATGAACCGGCCGGTATATATTACGAAAATAAAAGTTATCCCCCTATAAACTACGGTAATTATCGAAGTCTATAAACTTAATCTATTAGTACGAGATTACTTCTTTAAACCGGTAGATACTAACTTATACCTCTTTACCGGAATCGTTAATAATAGAATAAGATTAATACTTATAAAGAATAAGACGGATAAATACGTTAAAATTCTTAGGAATATAAAGTTAGGCTAAATAGTCGAGGTTTAGTTTAATAGTTATTATAGTATTATTATAAGCGATAACGACGTTCGTGAGCTCGCTATATAAAGGCCTCTTTAGGAGTATAAAGAAACTTTTATTAAAAACGCTTTTAATAGTATAGTTACTACTAGCTCTAGTTTATTACTTCTTAAATAATCTTTAAAAAGTAAAGATATAAAGAACCTAACCGGTTCCCGGCCTTTTATTCTATTAATAGAGGTAATTATTTCGGTAAAGGATAATATCCTCCTAAACGGTATTACTATTTATAGTAAATAACCGGAGTTAATAAAGATTATTAATTAATTCCTTATACTTTAAATAGAAGGAGGCTTTATTAATATTCTAGAAAACGAATAAATATATATATTACTGCGCGCCGACTAGGAAGATAAAGTACCTAAAATGGTATATATTTATCCTATAAATAACGAGAGCCGGAAGATTATTAACGAAACCTTTAATAAACTATATATTTAGGGACGGCTTAAATAGACGATATAAACTACTTTATTTAATTTCCTAGTCTTCGTTATTTAGACTATAAGATTAGACGGTACTAAAAAAGGTCGTACTATTATTAATATTCGAGGTTTAAATATTATAGTTATAATAGACGTCTATTATTTATTTTTATAGAATGATATAATTAGCGCCGTTAAGGGTTATTATTAAATTACCGTTATCGACGCGGCCAGTTTCTTCTATTAATAGTGTATATACCCTAAGGATAGATATAAACTCACCGTCGTATTATACCGCGGTTAAAAGACTTTTAATATTATAGTAATAGGATTCAAGAACTCGCCTATATACGTATAGTAGTAAATAAACCGGATCCTACGTATCTATAAAGTATTCGCCCGAGTATATATCGATAATATTATAGTATTCTTTTAGACCCTCGAGGATTATATTTAATACCTATATATAGTATTTTCTTTATTCGTTAAGTTTAATATTTTAGTTAACCCTAAGAAGGCGTTTATCGGTTATCCGTTAATTATACTATTTAACTAGAAAGTTAACTCGTTCGGGTTATTAATTTCTAAAGAAAAATTTATAGTTATTAAATAACTAGTTTTCTCTTAAATACTAGTAGTATTTAAGATATATCTAAGAATAATTAGTTAACTAAAAGATTATATTAAAGATTATACTACTCTAGCTAGGCCTTTATAAAATAAGAAAACCGCGTTATTAAATAGAGTACCCCCTATAGGCGCTTAGCGATAGGAATATACTAAAAAGACTAGTTTTAAATTACTTTCCTTATAGGAGATCCGTTTATTTAAAGTTATTTAAAATACCCTTTTTAAGCCTTCCTTTCTATATTACTTCGATAATAAAAAGGAACTATTTATCGACCTTAATACTAGTAAGGAATTCAGTTACGGGGTTATAATCTATTATATTATAAAAGAACTAAAAGGCCCTTATCCCGACCGGAAATAGGTTTAGCCTATTCTTTTCCTTAACCGACTCTTTAAGGATATAGAAATACGTTATTAACCTACTAAAATAGAACTAGTAGGAATAATATAGGTATTTATTAAAGTTAAATATATAGTCGAATTAGTTCTTAAGACGGTCGTCTATATTAATTATAGAGCTGCGATTAGTATAGTTAAATAAATAAATATAACTACTTTATCTACGATAAAGATTAATTTACGTATCGTACGGGCCTTAGATTATATTTAGTGTTTTTAAAATATAAAGATCCGTTATAAACCTAGCGTTAAATATATAGTACTAGATACTCTATCCCGACTATAGTAGAAGGACGTAGTTAGGGACTTTTTAAAAGGCGAGCTAGATATACTCTAGGTATATATATATAAAGTCTATATACTAATAAAAATAAACGTGTAGTTTAAATAAGAATTATTTTAAAGGTACTAGAATAACGACTATTAGGCCAAAATAAGTTATATACTTAATTATAACGTAGAAACTGGCGAGGACGCCGTAGATTTTCCTTTTTCGAAGGGGGATAACGGTTTAATATAGTATACTAATAATTTGGCTATTAATCGTATATATACGCCGGAGCGCCTATATATACCTTCCTTATATATTAAAACTATATTTAACGTCGTATATTCTGGCTTATATATAGGAAGATATAAATACTATAAAATAATAACTAGGTATTAGTATATACATAAACTAAATAAAAAGCTAGGGGAGTATTTACGATATTATTTATAATATTAATTATTTAATACTCCTAGGTATAAGCTTTATAAAATATTATAACTTATTCTTATACCGCCCTCTTCTTTCTATACGATTTTTATCGATTTTATCCTAGCCTTACCCCTTTCGTAGGAAGGATTCGATAATATTATAATTATTATATATAAATTTTCCCGAAAGGTAACCGCGATTCTAGGAAAATTAATATAAAAAGTAGAGTAATAAGTATATATACTTTTACGTCGCCTATACTTAATAGACTAGGGTATTCCGAAGGTTATTCTTTCCGACCGCGACCGGAAGTTTATAAATACTTTATAAAAAGCTTTATTTAATAAGCTTAATATAAGTTTAATATTTTCTACCGCCTATTATCTATAAACGGATAGATTAAACGAGCGTATAAATCAAATTATTAAAATTATATTATAATTCTAGATCGTTACCTTATAAAACCCTAAAGCCTAGGAAGAGGTACTATCTTTTATAATTATATAATATAATAATACATTCTCCTAGTTTATTAACTATACCCTAAATAAAGTAGCTTTCGATTTTACTATTAATAACGCGTTAGACCTAGGAAACTAGGAGAATAACGTTTTACTAAAGGAGTTAATACGTATTTAAACTTCGGATATAATTACTTATATTTAAATATACGATAAAGAGTATTATAATCGTATTTATTACTCTTATTATTTCCGTTAAAGGGACTAGGCCTTACTACGTTTATATAAAGATTATAATATTCCGGTAAATAAACTTATTAGTTATAAATACGGTTAATAAATAACTAGGTCATTTAAGGTTCTTAACTATATCGGTAGGCTCGTATACCGCCTTAATATCCCGGAAAATTAGAAGATTCATAATATATTTTTAATAATATAACTAGAGTAGTACCTATTATTAGATAAAGACTCTTTTAAATATCTACGGCCTACTAACCCTAAAGTAATAGAAACCGAGCGAGACGACTTAAAGTTAGAATAAGAACTAAAGTATATCCTCGATAAACGCGTTATTAAAAAGGGGAAGGGTTACGCTACCGAATACCTCCTATCCTAGAAAGACTAGGGATCTATATAGGACCGTTAGATAAACGCTAAAAATATTTTCGCGGGCGAATTTATTAAGGAATACGAATAATAGGTTAAATATTAAACCAAATTCTTTTTTTAGGGTCGATAACTCTAGAAGTATAATTATATTTCTCTTTTACGTTATCGCCCTTTATTTACCCTTACTAGGAAATAGCCGCTATATTAAATCTACCTATCGAGCTCTATTTAGAGTACGGGTACTACGATAATATTAAAGGGGTATTATACCGAGAACTAGTAAAACTATTCTTTAATAGTCTTAAATTATTCGCCTAGTCGTACGTAGAGTTATATGACCTAAATATCCTAATATAGTATTATTTATATACTCTTTTATATAGACTTAGGTATATACCCCTCGTTATCGCTACTTCTTAACTAGGTAGTATACTTATATAAGAAAAAGCTTCGGATAATATAAAAATTATATAATTATTTAGTCGAATCGGGATTAGCTCCGCGCAAAAATAATTTTAACTCTAAAAGTACTATTAAACGACTTTTACCTAAATCTAGCCTAGATCTAGCCTAGATTTATATTAAGACTTTATTTTATTAATATATATTTAGGGCCCTAGTCCTTTAATATTAATACTTTTATAATACTATATATATATACCTCTATTTTATTAATATTATAGCTTTTACCGCTAGTTACTTATATTATCCTTATACCGCCCTGTCGCCTTACCTCGTTATCGCGATTTTAATATTAAACTTTACGGCTCTACGCTAAATTTTAAAATTCTACGGGCCTACCCGTAATTGATCGATAATTTAGAATATATACTATTTACTTATTTACTTCTATATATAGACGCTATTTACGTTATTACCTATATAAGTATATTAACGAGGGCGTTAACTTCTTTCTTTTAAATTAGGCGATCTATTACGGGGTGGACTTTAGTAGGAGTATTATTATAAATATCTACTAAAACGGCGGGCTAAGCCCTACCGCTAGCCCTATCGAGATTAGGGTAACTCTAGGATTCTAGTATATTAAGGCCAAATCCTCTATAGAATAATCAATATCTTTTATACTATATACTATTATATTGACCCCTTATTATCGAGGGTCTTAATTATTATAAAATCTTTTTATTAATAGTAAAGTCTTTAAGCTAGCGGATACTACTAGTATTAAGAGTAAAATACGACTAGGAAATGAAATATTTAGACGTAGTTTTAATATTCCTTAAAACACTACTATAAAAGGAGGTCTATATCGAATAACTATATAGATATATTAATAGGGATCGTAATATTACCTACCTACTAAAGTGTATTTTATATAACCTTAAGTAATTACTACGCGAATAATATAATACTCTTCGTACCTTCTTTTAGGTGAATGGATATAAGTGTCTCGATAAAGACTATTCAATATTTGTTTATAAGAATGAAATAATAGTAGCTATTTATATCGACGATATTCTCATTTTTATATTTACTAAATCTAGTACTAGTTTACTAAAGTAATAGCTAGATAAATACTTTAGAATAAAATATTTAGGTGAAATCTTATAGTATCTAAATATAAAAGTCATTCGCGATCGTCCTAATTATACTATTTATATTAACTAGGCTAGCTTTACTAGGTAATTACTCGAGTAAATTAATATATTTAAATACTACCCGACGGTAACTTTTATAAACTAGGGTAACGATATATAAAAGACTCCCGACGGCTATAAAGCCGATAAGGAAGAGATTAAAGTATATAAATTCTTAATAGAAATACTATAATAGTTAGTAATTATAACTAGGCCCGATCTAGTATTTACCGTTAATAAATATAGTCGTTATACTATAAACCCTACTAGTATTCATTTTAATACTATGAAGCGAATTTATAAATATTTGGTTAGTACTATAAGCCTAGGATTATATTATAAACCGAATATCTATAACGCTAGTTTTAACCCTAAGAGTAAATTAGTACTCTAGATTAATAACTCATAAACCGACTATAAAGATACTAGTCGTGTTATATTAAGTTATATATTATAGTTATAGAATAAACTTATTATTTAGTTATTTAAATAGTAAATCTTATATACCCTATCGATAGTTAAAGCTAAGTATATAGCTTAAGCTAATATTACTAAAAAGTTATTATTCCTTAACCTACTCTTTAAGAAGTTAGGATACGATAATAGTAATCTTAACCTTGTTCGCTTTAATACTAATAACTAGTTAGCTATTAAGATAGCGTTAAACCCGGTGAACCACTCGCGTACCAAGTATATTCGGAACTACTACTATTTTATGAGGTAATTGGTGTCGGAAACGTATAAGTTGGAAATCATCTATGTTAACACGTCGGCTATAGTTACTGACTGTATAACGAAGCCGGTGGGCCCTAACAAGTTCGCCCATTTACCGGCCATGCTAGGACTAGTTATAGAGGGTGTTATCTAATAAACTAGTGCTGTTGTTGACATGTGACGTCGTCGCTTCTGAATAGGAGTGTTGGAATCTGGGCAGAATCTCCACTACAGTCTAACCTAGTTAGGCTTAGCGTTGCTTAGTAAGCCAGCCTTGCGCACCAAGTATGTAGTAACAGCAACACCATAGATAATAATCAACTGTTCAACCTCCACCACTGTCTATAATTAGACGTGCATTCCAAAGAGATTTTTGGCAGGGGATGGATATCCTCGATTTCCTCCTCAATCTGCGCACGCTCTTGGTCTTTGACTTGAACGTAGGGTCCCTCTGATACTCTATCGCGATAGGTGAGGATATCTTTGGGGTAGACGTTTCCATCTTCGGCCTTCCACAGCTAGAGACGCTCCCGAATCATTGGCTTGATTTCTAGAACGATTCCCACGCGAAGATCTTGTACTTGAAAACTGACAGGGTATTGTGCGAACTCTTTGTCGATGCTGGCCACAACAGCGGTTACGCTTGGGGCGCCAGAGATGCTGGTTCCTATTGGATGTCGGGGTTCTCGTTCATCGAAATGCCCCAAGATCGAGATCAGAGAGCTGGGCAGAGGGTCGGACTTTCAGAACAGACCGCTTGGACAACCTCTTTTCAGATTCGCACACCTCTGTTGTCCCCAATTCGCAGTACCCACTTGTAGTCTCTAGCTATGATTCATCATACGTCAGCTTAGGTGGGCCAAGCATTCGCCCAGAAACAGTGATTAGCTCTGGTACGGAGGCAAGACCGAAGGCAGCCTGAAACGAGGTCAGCCATAAGACCCACGAAAGAGGGAATGAAACTACCAAGTAAGTGCTATCGAGTTTGAATCCACAAGCTACCAGCCCAAAGTCGTAGATATCTTGAGCATTCGCAACGGGCCGTACAGCTGCAAATTGAATCATTCTGGTTTTCTGGTCGCCAGACGGTCCCCCACGAGTATCTGCCCCAGTACTACGATGCACAATTCTGATGGTACCCAGACAGGCCTCGCATTGTTGCCAACATTGACGACTGGCATATTGGGGTGCTTGAGTTGGATACCGTATTCTGTGAGCTTCGTTAACTATGGGGAAGAGGGAACGCATATGTCGGTTGATACTCACGTTCACGGAAATGCTCTAAAACACTCACTTCTTTTGGAGGATCCTGATCTTTCACACGGAACCTGACCTCTAGAATATTACCAAAATTATTCTTGAGGGGGATGTTGCCAAACCTTTGATGTTTTTGATCTTCGAGACATGGGGTTTTGCCACCGAAGGCCTGATGTATTATGTAGATACCTTAATCTCTTCCGGGTCATAGGTCTAATGAGCACATTTATTCTCTCTCAACTTGAAAGTCATTTCAGGCGATGAGAAAGAAAGGTTTGAAAGTTTTCCTTTTAGCTGGAGACACGGGCTACTTCAATTACCCCTTTGATATGACTAAGACCTCACCATATATACAACCGAGCTCATCCACCAGTCAAGCGCTCGACAGTCACCACAGCGTCGCTTTTGTATCTACAACCACTATCTCAGCGAAAGCAATCACATGCCAAGAAATTACCGCTACCGTCCAAGCTCTTCTCAGCAAATCAGGAATATAGCAACGACTCCGTATTTTATAAGAACGCTCCTCTCACTCACCAACCCTCACCACCCCTCCCCTGAAAACGCTCCGGCGTCGGCCAACCCCACTCATCCCCTTCAATCTTATATCCTCCCCCCTCGCCCCTCCCCTCAGCATGCCCCACACCACCCACCTCATCAATCTCCCCCGCCAACCTCCTCCCACACTCCCCCTCAATCTCCTGCCCATCCCTCCCCACCAACACGGCCTGCCCTTCATTCAGGGAATTCTTCAAATGTCCAATCCTCGCAAAGCGACAGTGTGCTTTGCAGAACCACTCGATGCGGAAAGGGGGCGTAGGCGTCCAGAGGAGGTTCTACACAGGATTCTAGTATCAGCACCACGAATACGAACAGGGTTATGCTTGATATGTGCGCGCTCGAAGAATGCGTACCTTTGTCCAAGCAGGCGGCGGAATGTCGATACTAGGCGCACTGGACATGCGGGCGTAGCCTTGGAAGGCGCGGGAGTTGTTGACGGAGAAGAAGAGGAGGACGTTGCGGGCAGTGTGGTAGGCTTCGGTGAGGAGGGCGAGGTTTTTTTCTTGGGTGGCCCAGGTGCACTAAGAAGGTTGAAGAGGTAGAGATCAGCATAATCCAACCGATGGATAAGTGTTCCGGTTAAGACAATATGGTCCGATTAAGATAGGAAGGGGGAAAAGGGTAGGTGCATATTGTGATAGACTATTACAAAGACAGGTCACTCACGTCACGTTGTGCAATTTCCACATTTTCAGAATTCCAGCTTTTGATCATGAAGTACCTGGTATCTAATGCATTACAGTCTCTATCGTCAGAAAAGATCCCCTCTGTTAAGCTCCTATGCAAGCTCGAATCGAAATGTGAAGGAATGAGTGAGTGAATGAAAGCTTTTCATCGACGAGCCTTACCGCCAGCTCCCAGGTCCAATGGACCACTACCAATATTAACCCCAAAGCCGCCCATCTCAGCATCTTCCTGTTTAGTAGAGTCGTATCTCGATCTAGTTTCGCTTGGACGATTATGTGGTGAGTGATTGCCATCTCTGCCTCCTCTTCCAAGTGGATTACGTCCAAGATAATTCGGAGATACCCATTTTTGATATCCTGTATTCGATGTCCATTCTTTGCCATCCCGTGGCGGGCCCCTATTAGACGGCCATTCTTTGCCGTCTCTTCGCGGATCCGCGCATTGGTGTTGATTGTGGCCTGGCTGCCCGCAATTGAAACAACTTAGATGATCTCTTCCTACACCACCAATATTCTTCTGGAAGTGTCCGCTCCGACGCTCTGGAGAATAATCCTCGGAGTATCGTCGACGAAGCGGGCTCCTGCTCCTGCGTCTGAACTCCGGAGATCTACTTCGAATTCGGGGTCGTGCTCCATATCTACCACCGTTTTCTCTTGAGATACGGCTTTCAAATGGCATTGGTTCCTCTTTCACTGATTTGGCGCTGGCGGGGCTAATGAGTGGCTTCTCGTTAGACGTATGCCCGTTCATATCAGTACGAGCAATCTTCTCTGCAGGCTCTAACCGCCTACTGTCTGGATCATCATTAGCGTGGTGCCTCTTGTTGGTTGGCGTAGAGTTTTGTGAGGCCGGTAAGCTAGTCGACAACGCTGTATCCTTGATCTTTATACCCACCTCATTGTTAGCGCTGTTCAGGGGAAGAGGTGGCGGTGGCATCTTGACATTGGCAACGGAAGCAGGCCGTGTGATCTTTGGGGAAGCGCTTGTTGGTAACGCTGTCTGAGCTCGTGCAACGTAAGAAATTCCCTGCAGCTCCAGTTCCTCCCTTTCAAGCTCTGCTCGTTGCATTTCGAGCGTTCTCTTTTTGCGAAATAGTCTCAAACGCTTCTCGCGGAGCTCAACGTCATGATAATTAGTCAATTCGAGCCAATCATTGACGTCGTTATTGACCTCGACGGGCTGCATAGTAGGAGAAAGCATGACAGTGTCAGGAGGTTGTTCACCTTCATCTGAATCGCCGTTCGCATTTCCGTTATTGTTAGCCGCAGTAGAGCGCCCGGAGTCTTTCCTTGTAGGTTTGCTCGTGGATTCCCGAGCCGCTCGTCCTTCATTCGCTGGCCTGTGAGCTTCTTTCCCAGACCTAGAACTATCTGCGGTTGCTTGACGAACAGGAAAACCTTGAGCTTCAAGGTTTTTCTTGTACTCCGCAGCCCTTCTAGAATTGTCTTCTGTCAATTTATGTCGGTATGTTTGGATATCTTGTCTGGATTCAGATGGTTTAGAATATGCTTGAGAAAGTGACGACCGACGCATATCCCTCTCGTCCTCTCTTCTATCGTAATCTCGAGCCCACTCGCGTTGCTGATCCCGACGAGGCTCCTCATGAATGGAAGGCCGCTCGTAGTCTCCCTTTTGTCCAGAATTAGATCTCTGTGGCTGTTTGTTCAACTGCGTTGTTGCTGCTTTCGTCGACGGGACTTTGTCTTGCGCATCTGATGATTTCAAATCTGCATTGGCTCCTGATTTTACAGCCAGGCTTTCACTGGAAGGCTTCCTCCACGATGATAATCTTGGCGCCGACGTTTGCGCTTTCGACTCTTTAAGGGGCTGATATGCCTTGCTGACCTCATTTTGGCGTATGAGTTTCTCTCTCCTATCTTGAGTTGCTTGGTCAGCCTTTTTGGCATCTGATTTAGACATTGGAGGCGGCTTAGTCGGTGTGGAGGTACCACTATGTATTTCACCCGGCTCGGAAAGCTCGGAACCAGGGCTATCTTTCTTCGATGTTGATCGAGAAGTCTGCGTAGCTATCACATTTTGATGAGTGACATTTGTAGCATCTAATGGCTCCACAGCCTTCAATGCATCAGTATGATTGCCATTCGTCAAACCGTTTGCCGGCTTCTGAGCATCTGCAGCACTTTGAGCCTCGGCAAACAGAAACGCGAAATCATCATTTGTAACAGTATTTCCTGAAGATCGAGCTGTGGTAGACATTCTAGATCCATCCATCTGTGTATCTGGGGGCACCTGCACTGTACTCGCTCCCGACGCTTGTTGGCTTTTTGCTTGATTCACCAGCGCACCATTTGTTTGTTTCAGTAGCTCCTGGACACTGTGCTTTTTGGCCTCGCTAATATCGGATATTTTGACAGCAGGGCTTTGTTGCCTCGATGCCGCGTTGGAAGACTTGTTGGCAAGCAACTTCGCTCTCAGCTCTGCGGCACGCGTGGTACTATTGATATTGGAGGAATTGATTTCTGATGATGGGCCACCATTAGCTAGGTTGGGAAGCGGAGGTTGCGGCAGGGCAAGTGGAGAGGACGAAAGTAGGCTTGGAAGCTGACCTGGTTGGACCTGTTGAGGAGTACGTGAGGCTTGCACACGACCAGCAAAACCCCCGTTCTGTATTAAGTGTTGGCCATTTGATCCCAAGATGTCCGTATCGTCGATAGTGATCATCTCATCATCATCATCATACTCAGGCTGATGATACCCATTTTGTGCATTCTGTTGCCATGCGGTCTGATTTAAAGGTGTTCCTTGATACGGCACGCTGTAACTGAAGTTGCCTTGACCCATGTTGTGCGGCCAACCCGCTTGAGTACCCCATGGTGGGAATGATTGCTGCAAAGGTGTTCCAGGTCCAGGTGAGATCAAAGATCCCATCAAGGCCTCATAGCCATTATTTGGGTTTGGTGGCGGAGACTCATGAGGTGTCCCTTGGTATCCATTGTATTGGTGAGCCATGTTTTTCGACCCAATTATCCAAGCTCTTTCGAAGCTGTAGTCCCATTGCCCAACGGTTTTGATGTAGCGTCAATCAGGTTCACCCTGCTCGCACAATCTGATATATCCTAACGATCAATAGTTGTTGAGTAAGAGTTGTCTAGTAAGTTCGAGTGGGGTTCAAAGGTCCAAGCTTGAAACTTCTTTGTTGACAAATATCTGCTGCCAAGCAGCAATTGGGTCGTGAATACTGTCAGCGGCACATAGGCTAGCTGTAAAGGCAAAAATCAATGACATGAAGCACAACAGATCTCTACCCGGGGTTATGTAATAGTGAGAAACAAAGCCGAGTTCTCGAGAATTCGAAATGAGCGTGACGCGATATCGTTGGGCCTAGAAAAAGGTTTACGCTAATGGCACGGTCTACAGTCTTGGCAGCATCCCTTACAGTAAACGTTCAAACGGCAGGCACGAGAAACCGATGACGTTTTTCTCGTCAGTGGTATGGATATGTACATAATCATGAATGCCAGTGATGGATCATGGGACTCGAACTCATTCAAATCTAAGAGGCCCCTCCAGTCCGTCTCTTCAAACCAAACATTTTTGAAAGCCTCCTTGCCTTTCTAGTCGAAACTTCAGTCGAGACTGAAGCATCCTTTGGTGGATCTTGCCCGCAGCTGATGACGGGTGAAAGCGGAAAATCAAGAGAATCCTCGTAGCTTGGGGCACGAGGCCGTAAAGGAGAGCCAGTTGCGCAAGAAAGCTCTCTGTTTTGCATTCGCTCAGGCGAGCTAAACCCCATGTCCATCGAGCCTCGTTCTGTCTCGCTACCCTCGAGATCGCCCACTGGACTCAATTCATGAAGCTTATTGGTGGTTTTACTCCGGCTGGTCACTCGTCGCATGAAGGCAGCACCAGTAGACTGAGTTCTACGTGGCGGCGTTCGCACTGGGCTTGTTGTCTCTAGAGAAAGTGGCACGGCTGAGTTGGAAGAACTTTTTAGCAGGCCAGGCTTGGCTGGCGAGATATTTGTCGAAGTGGGAGCTTGGTTGCTGTTGAATTGGTTGATAGCGAGAGAAACACTGCGGCGTTGATGTTTGGTATTTGACTTTGTAGAAATAGACTGCCCATTACTAACTTCGTGATTGTTAGAGCTATTCGAAGCGCCTTCTTGGAAGGCGACCCAGACTCCAGTGACGAGGATCAAATTTCTCAAAGCCTCATCCACTTCTATGGGGTATTCTGAAATAGGAGCTAGCTCTGTAGGTTGCGTGTGACCGTCTACTGACGCTTCGGACAAGGAGGCTGTAGGTGTAGTGGGTTCTTGCGTGTTTGGGCTCATGGATGGGGAGTTGTACCTGTCCGACACTTCAATTGAATGGCGGTCCAAGGTAGCTATCACCGCATGACGTCGTGAGTTGGGATTGAGTACGCTGAAGCTAAACTTCTTCTCCTCTGAGGCTGCTCGTGAACGATTTTGCGGCGTCGATATCCGCAACCCAGTTGCTTGCCTCCGTACCCATCTGGCAATCGTTCGTAGCCCATGCCTGTCAGTGGATACAAACTCGTAAGAGCCATTCGCAAGGATGGAGGCTGTCCAGGTTTGGCCATAATACATCCATATTTCCACTCTGGGTTGCCCTTCTGTTTTCACCTTATCCACAATGCTGATGACTGATATGATGTCCCGTTCATCCCATCGTGCATCATCCAGCAGGTCATCAGGTTCCCGAGCATCCCAGTCATCCGTATCATATTTCTCACTGTTCACAATCACCAAGTCATCTGCGCCCAATCCAGCTTTGCCCTTGAGGGTGCGGGGCAATCGTCGTGCAACTCGCGAAGCGAATGTAACAGAAGGTAGTACTTCGAGGACTGGTGTTGGACGTGCGGTCTTCGAGAGTTTTTGGAGCTGTAATAGGATCCTTGGGCGAATATGAAAATGCTGTTTGTGTCCGCTGACCGGAGGTGGATGAGCGAATGCGTAGGCAGTCTTGGGCTTGCACCCCACGATGGACCTTCTTTTGGGGCTCAAGGAGTCTGCAATGGATGTAGGTCGTGTATTATCATCCAGTTCTGACCGCTCTTCCGGGCTAGATCCCTCATGCATAGATGATTGGCTGTTTCGTAATGACTGTGAGTATACCGATTTTGGGGTTAGCGGCCGCGATGTAAGAGCGTTTGCTATGTAACTCATAGACTGAGCAATTGGACAAAGAGTAGAGCTGATATGGCCAAGTATATAAGTATTGTCAGTCTGTTTATCACACCTGCAATCTTGGCGGTAAGCAGCTTCAGCCACCAAACCTAGGCCAGAAAGCATGGGTGCGGCCAAGAGGTCGTAAGACTGCGCCTTCCTCTGGAAACTCACGATTGCTTTCAACGTATATCAGGAGTATAAGAACAACAAAGGAAAAAGAGGATAGAAGATAGAATGATCAAGGTCCAAGATCCTACGGGGGCGGGATAAAGAGAAGGCCGAGCATCCAAGCCGGGGAGCTGAAACTCCGCCAGACCAACACCTTGTCAGCGAGCAGCCTCAGTCAGATGGCCTGAAAGTGGCAATCCCAGTCAGCCATACTAACAAGCAGCAAAATAAATGACACCGTTCACAAACCACAAAGGGCTCAAGAGTGTAGACTAGCCGTCGTCAGTATGCAAGTCGCGAAAAACGCCGATTGAGAACAGCGCATCCTTCACTCTCTGGGCTTCCGCCGCACGCAGCGAACTTGTGTGACATACGGCGAATCCTGTCACCTTCTCGTCATCAATCCATAATGGATCTGGCGCAGAACTCATTGGAAACCGCGGGTGATTACAATCGGATAACAATATTTGGGTAGGCACGGTAGGAAGGAGAGAACCAACCTCTCGGATTTTCGCGCTGTACGCTAGCGTCAAGGCGGATCTCAAGGCTTGGCACGCTAAAAGTTTATGTCAGAACAAGAGCGAGGCTGAGACGAAAGAACCCTGTGCCATTGGTTGATGATGTCGTCCAACTCATTCAAGCTTGTCTACGACGAGACCATGCTGTGTGTCTAGAATGTAGCTCTCTCGGACTCGACTGCCCAGGCATAGCTAGTCTTCCCTCCAGGAACTACGAGAGGTTGGGTATACCTCGGCTTCTCGGGGCCGTGGCCGACATGCGAGCTTTGTGAGGCGTAACAGAATCTTTACAAAAATCATCTAAGAGGTCGAGTGATGAAGATACACATTCGATACTACTGCGGCAGACGTTCTGATTGCTAACCCGGGGCTTCAAACATCGACGAAGCAATTGACATCTCTCTAGTGAAAAATGTTCAACGCTTTGCGAAAATCATATCTAGAGCTCCACGATCATTGGGTCTCTCGAAATTTCACGTGTTCCAGCAGGTAGGAACCACGAGATAAGAAATTGATATAATCCCTTGTCAAGCCATGGTACGGATAATAATTGCAATAGATCAAGACCAAGAAACATTGCTCGTATTCAATAGTAGAAAGAGGATGGAAAGAAACATCATGGCTTCGTATACGAATCCTTCCTGATTCGTGATTCTAGCATACCCCCGTAGCAACATTAGAGAGCACCGAAAAGCATTGCATTATGATTGTTCAGTACTTTCTACTCCTCATTCTCCTTTTCGTCCAAGCACACGCATTTTGCGGCAATCAGCGTGAGATCCACGCTTGGTGCAACATGCACAAAGTACTAGTCGAGTCAGTATCAAGTGCGCAGGCCAAGGATTGAAGGCGAGACTTACAGTCTTCTTGTCGGCAATGATCTCCCTAACGTTGAAGAAGTTTCGAGCGATATGCGTGATGTTTGCTGAGCGATCGAACCAGTCGCCACGAACGTCAAGCTCGACTTCATGACCATCGGATGCATGCTTTAAGTAAACGGTGGACTTGGACGCGAGTACTACGAGACGGCCAAAATGAGAATTAAAGACAAGAGCAAGTAGCAAATTCAATTGGTGGCTGCTGGGTCACTTACATGCGAAGTCACCTTTGACCGTGAACAAGTCCTTCCCGTGAGGATTTTCCGCGCCGAAACCTTGTATATGGCAAAGTGCTTATTCTTCAGGGCACAGAGCTCTTTGTCGTTGATATCCGTAAACACTGCAGGATCCCGCATTAGCCAACATCGGCCCCTCGTATCAATGGAAGACAATCGCTAGCGAGATCGTAGTAGTATGTCCATCACACACTAACCCTTTTCGTCGAACATTTTGCCCTTGCATTTGCATACTTCCAATCCCGCGACTGTTTTGACAGTGAATTCGTCGCCCGTTTTTATATGAAGGGTCAAGGCATTGGGAGAGAGTTGGTCCTAGCGGAGGATTCAAAGCTATAAATAGTGCCATGGTCAATGGTTGAATGGGGAATTTACTGCAAATTGAGATGCTTCGATAGGGTATTTGGGACGAATCAGGAAGATCTGTTGAGGTTCTCCTCAGATACTTTAGACAGGGACGCTTGGCGCCAAGCTAATGCATCAGAGCCTAGTCTCCATTGGGCAGGAAACTTAGCGCCACGTGCGCCTACAGAATTCCTCAAAAGCTACTTTAATTATCAAGCACCTTAGGCTCGGTATCAGCATAAGTGGCCATTTTGTTAGCCAGGTCAGTCAACTTGAATGCGAGATGATCTGAATTGAGCAGTAGATCTGGCATTCAAGCTCGCTTTAGACCCACCAATCATTGCAATTTCTGCTCTTCTGCAATTGCATGGTGTGACCCTCTCGATCTACAGCTCTCACAATTACCACTCATTTTGACAATTAGCTTGACCTTGAGTCTTTGCAGCCTCTCTCAGACTTTTTCAGAGACTATCGCTCTTTATTCTATCCGTGATCGCTTGTGAAACCACATCAATTCTCACGCTGGCTAGCATTCTCTGATATCGAAGAATGTTTTGAGGTACATTTCTAAGACTTCATTATCACGAAAACTATTCTTGACAGGCTATAAAATGGACCCACCTTGTCTATCCCTGTACTTCCCTTGAGATGATGGTAGCACTTACCGTCGCGGCGGCAATCACAAGACGCATGACTAAACGCTCAGGCACGACAATTAGCATGGCGAGTCGTCGCAATTGCCAATGTGGATGTTGAAAATTTAGGCCGCACAGGCCTGTAGTCTTGAATTTGGGTCTACTTCAGACCATGCCGTTAGCAGCGTTCCTTTCTCTACTTTTCGTTGTTCGAGGAAAGCCACTATACTTTCTGGCAGTCACGATGGAGGTCATCCTTCAGGCTCTACTCTTCTCATACTTAGTCCTTGTCATCACTTCGTTCCCTAGCTTACCGTCACTTACACTACCCGCATCACCTTCCAAGCCTTCAGGCATCTTCCAAAATGCAGGACACGTTATGCTCAGCAATACGACTAACGTGACCAGGCAATTCCATTGACTACTCTCCTTCAATTTATATTTCTTATACCTTCCCCAGTCTACTTAATCTATCTCGTGATTTTCGCACCTTTCACGTTCCAGGGACCGACACCATCATATACCTTATCTTAGGCATGCCTGTTGATTGGAGCGCCTTGCTCGGCCTTCTATTAGTTTCACAATGTGTAGTTTTCGAGGAGCTTGAGTATTACAGCGAGGATACTGGGCTACCAATCGAGCCTCAACGCGTTGGAAGCTACGCGCAGAGCTTTGAATATACCCTTTTCGATGGCGTCAACATCAGCGTCACGAATGAGAATGCCAAGGTGATCACTTTGGGAAATATGCGGGACCTTCTTCATGGATGGAGAATTTACCTGGCCGATGGATACCGGAGTTACGCATGCGCTTTCAAGTTTTCTGCTGGCCAAGAAATGTTTGGGAAGGGAATCATCGAGAGTGAGGCGGATAACAAGGCAGGACATTAATCCTAATCTCTGAGCCCTGAAGCTGCATTGCAAGCACTCACTGGGGTGACTGACGCTAAGGCAGCATGAGTGGACATACCCTGTGTGTGTCTTTCTCAGTAAGCCTTGAGGCTTGCAGAGAACATCTGCCTTGGGTACGACTCTCGTGTAATGTGTCTGCGGGGCTCTACTCTACTCCGTTGCACCAGCACCTCCGTGATTTAACAATTCTTAGATACTTACTTTGCACTTTTTGGGTCTGTATTTGGCTTCATCGCGCGCGCGAAAGTCCAAGAACATAGACCACTTTGTGGCTTATCACTATCTCAACAATGACCACGTCAACGTTCACAAGCATCCCCGAGGAGACTCGGAGGGAGATTGCCAAATACGTATCTCCACGAGATGCAAAGACCTTACGCCTAGCTTGTGGAAGCTGGGAAATCGTTGCCACGGAGCGAATCTTTGGATCTGCACATCTGACATACTCTGAAGACAGCGTCCTGCGGCTCTGGAGGATATCGCAGTGGGCTCCTCTCAAGGCATGTATTTGACATCTACAATTCGAGATGTGTGCGTGGATTGTGCCACGGGAGGTAAGCCGAGCCACGACGAGGCAAAAATGGTACGCATGCTAAGCAGTCTGAAGGATACTACCGTACCACAAACAGTCTCGAAAGTTGTTCTGCGCACCTGTTGTCGAGCCGTCCAATCTACCAATCTGCATTCGGTATTACGCTCGCATTTTCCACGTCTAGCTACTCCAACAACACTCAAATCAGCATACGTGCCAGCGAATGGCAGGCTGAGATGATTTCAACGCTATTCCAAGAATGGGACAACCTTCCTGATTCGCAACGACGTCTTCAGTCACTCTCAATACGGAATTTTCGTGATCAGTCTGAATCTTGGATGGGTGATGCACGTTTCGAACGGATCCTTGGTCAACTGAAAGCTCTAAGGCTAGAGTTTCTTACCGATTCTTATGAGAGACTTGGTCTAACCTATAACGTTTATGACTATCAGCTATCAAACGACTCCTATCAACGGCTCCCCTCAAGCAGGCTAGGAGCCGCCTCCAAAAATTGACGACCCTTGTGCAACACGGGAACAATGACTGGGGATTCCATCCCAAGTTAGACTTAAGTAGTGTCCACCTACCGCAGCTACAAACACTTGCTCTGGGCTGACTCGCCTTTGACAGCAATTCGCAGTTTCGCTTGATTACTGAACACGGGAGGACCCTCAGAGGTCTATACCTTCGTGACTGCCTTATCATCACTGAAATTAAGATACGAGCTAGTTTCGTATTATCTGACCGTGAAGGCTATGTCCAACGCCTAAGCAATGAGGATGGAGAGATAATGAGCGAGAAGATGTTCTATGCTATTATATTGCATTGTATTGCATGGTCAGGCAAATCACCGAGTATATCTCCTCCATGATTAATCATTCCAGCACTCCACCAACCTCCTCTCTAAGCAATTTGGTAATCTCAGTAACATTCACCACCGTCTCCAAATTCAGCACCTTCTGCTCTAACTCATCTCTAATACCCGCATCCATAATGCCATCCGTCAACATCCTCCACTTCTCCCTAATCTTGTCACCAGGCATCAACGGCGCCACAGTCTTCGAGACGACCGCCTCTTCCACCAACATTTTCCCATCAACAAACTCGATAGTGACCTTCGTATACCACGGGCTGAGCTTATCGAACTCAGGGTCCCCAACACAGCTCGTCTTCTCCACCAGTTCCCAAATCACATCGCGATTGAGATTTGCTTCTTTGTACTAATCAAAAAGTACTTATCGATCAACAAACTGGACGGACCGTCGCAATGTATCGAGTACTCATCTGTGCTCCAATGACATTGATAGGTCGTTGCACCTCGTGCCCACCATGAGCGAAGAAAGCTTCTGATTGCTCAATAGTGATCTTTCGGATAGAGTCGAGATCTGCAAAGCGCTCAGAATTTTTGCCCTGCAGTGTAGCAATGCAATCAATAGGAGCGGGCGTCCCTTCCATTGAGTTGTACTTCTTGACTCTAATCCCGTCAATGCCCCTCCAGTCTTCCCTAACCCGTCAACGAGCTCATTCTCCTTATACTACGGACTAAACCTTGATCCTTGCCCGATGACCTGGGGAGGGCTTGAGGAGTTTTGACACGGCTGCTGCGGCGGCTGGGGGACCAAATATTGCGCCCCTGAAGGAGGCAGCCAATTAGCGATATGATCCAGCAAAAATTGACGGGGGATGGGGCTTACACTATGCCATCCTTGGCTCAACATTTCGGATTCATGGCGGGCACGACCGACTCGTGATCCTAGCTCGAAGCCTGCAATGGTCGAGAGCAAGAATTTATTTCCGCTGATTTTCACTCTCCCAGTCGTTGTGTGAAAGGGGTGTTCGGCAGCGGCGAACAAGGCCGGGAGGACGACTGAGTTGGCATGCCACGGTGCTTTGATGTTGAAGTCGTCGGATTCAAAGCCTTGGATGAAGGAACTGTTCATGAGGGCGGCGTTGAGGGCACTGAGTGTCTACTCATCATGGGTAAAACTTAACATAGCCATCAAAATCGGGTCGTGGTTTATTTACCTTATTCCAGCCAACAAGCGTACACTAACCTTCGCCCTCTATATCCAATATAGCCTCGGTAGCAATCTTCGACCACGACCGCTTCGCTCCCACGATCGCACAGGCGAGGCCATCGAGTATGAGGTGTTTGACTTTGGTTTGGATCTTTGATGGAATATCTTCGAGCTGGATAGTGTCTATCCAATTGCAGACTTGGCCTGTGACTCCGGCTGGTGCACTGCATGGAACTCGTGGTGATACCACCTCTTTCAGCAATGAAACTTCTTTCACTGTGCCTTTGGCTGACGAGTCGGTGATGAGAATGCTGTAGTTGAGTCGAGTGCGGTTGTTGAATATAATAGAAGACACTCTCTTGAAGAGAGCAATTCTATAATGAAAAACAGACGGGTTCAGAGTCATACTGGAATTCAAAGTATATGAGGTACAAGAACGTAATGGGAGTTGGGAATTTTTTTGAATGTTTATCTGGAGATACGATGTTGTTTTGTATCATGCAAGTCACTGGCTGGGTGTCAATACTCTGATTCTACGGAGTGAACTCTCAACATCCTATGTTATCTTCACCTATCTGAGCTTAGTACAATTGCACAAGAGTGAATGCATTCAGAACCATTCTCCCGATTCTTTCATGTAACACACGCATATTCATCAATGTCAGATCAATGTCGTGTTCCCCTGGCTGGGCGTCTGTGGTCGATCATCAGCTTAAGTATTTTTCACTTGGTAGATGATCATACCATATAGACCAAAGTCTTATTGCTGATCTTCCACCCTCCGTCTCCACTTCTCTCCAAAGTGTCTAAGTACTTTGCATGATTTACCAACATCGACCCATTCTTCGGTCCCACACCAACGAATGTAGCAATGAAATACGTAATTGCGCTCGCGAATTGCCCGTGAACGTCGATGTACTGTGTACCGAAATCGTGTTGGGTGTCTGTATCGACGAGAGAGGTTTCGAGCCAATTTTTGATGGCTGTAAGACCGTTTAGAGGGTCAGTGGGAGGCCCGGGGTCAAAAGTGGCGTTGGGAGTGAAGACATCGGAGAGCATGGTGTAATTCTTTGAGTCGACGAAGACTTCGAACTGGGCTAGTTTCTGTTGGATGTTAATGTGGCTGGCTACATCGGTTTTGGAGGTCGAGTTCAGGTACGGTGCCGAGGGGTTTGAGCTCGGATTCGGATAGGCAGCAGCGGCCAGCGTGAATGGGAGGAGATAGGCTAGGTCGAAACGCATCTTGAATCAGGATCTCAGCGCTGAAGCAGATGTTTTTGGGTTCAGGTGTTGGTGTAGGTGTAGTTTTCTGAACACCGAAGACTTCTTTTTCTAATATTCCGAACGAACACCACTGGAATTACCAATACGTCGAAAATATGCGAATATCGGCATGACGCAATTCAGGAGGAGCTCGATCGAGGTTCCACAGACATATAGCTACACGAGCATCCGATCATAAGAAACTCGTAAAGATAAACAGCCAATCTGAGACTCGAGAGTTGATCTAAAAACAGAGAAGGCGAGTGACGGACCATTTCTTTGGTCATCTCTTGGCTGATTTCTTGAGATTGTTGCACGACCTTTTCCACACAATGGATCGCCGGTTTCAAGCCAGCACTCTCTCGGAATAAGCAGCGGGAAATCCATCTCGGAAACTTCTGTGTAATGTTGGTGGGTTTGGCCCAGTGTCACAAGGATACTCCGCCAAATCAACACGTCTGTGAAACTTCAAATAGAACCATTCCCACGCGAGAAAAAACGAATCCGAGTAAATGAGATTGGTAGCCCAAGTCATCCTTAGATGCAGATATTCCAGAAATCTTCTCTACTTCTGGTAAGGGCAGGCAGATCCCGACACTGAAGTGGTCGAAGCTTAGCTCCAAATTCGTAAAGAATCATGCATTTTCTTGAGGTCTAGCATTATCGACTTTAGAGAACATGTTATCCGCGTACTTCCCTTCTTCTTCTTCACACCAGGGTTACATAATTTTATAGAGCGCCGTAGAAAGTGTGCGCAATTTGGTACCCTCAAAGTCGGGAAGTCTTCCACCAAAGCTTGTAAAATGCAACGTTGCATAATTTACTTGTGAATTGTATCTCAACCCTTTGCAGGTGATGCGATTGGCTCCTTCACAAACCCCCGTGGAATCCGAGAGCGCAGGCTTCAATGTGCTACCCGCTTATGCAAGCTGCAGGGACGTCTGATCAGGGCGTGCTAAATACTCAACAAAAGATTTTGGCTAGTCAAGAGTATTCGAGATGTAAGAGTCAGCTATGAGCGATACAAAATCGGCCATGCTACTGGAACATCGTGGTCTGTCGAAGCCGAATTGGATAAGGAGCTAGGATGTGATGGTGGCAAGGTCATGGGCCATCCGGGTATCCGAACGTTGCTGTTTGTTGATCAGAGGCAATGACCAGCTGTATACTGCAAGGTCAAGAACGTTGTCCACGGGCAGGAATCTTGAAAAGCGGCGCAAGTACTCGATCTAAGGGGAGGTGCTACGAAAAATGACGATGATGGTCGGAAAAGTTTCACACTGAACAATCCTTGTGGACCTCGAAAATAGACAGAAGAATAATAGGGAAAAAAGGATAAGAGACTAGATACAAGGTACACAACATTTTATACTTACGTTGGCCCCGTTTTTCAGATAGTCTTTTAGTTCGGTAAGATGTTCTCAGGCAACGTTTCATCGGTCCACAGCCACGCAAGGCCACCTCTTTTCTAAGCGCTCACCCCCTCCCCCCTCTCCACTCCTACTGATGGTCTTCAGGCCCCAATGGCTTATCCCCTTGACTCTCAACTACGCAAATGCGTGAGTCAGCATTGCTATTTCAGAATCCTGTTCGAATTATGAGACACTTGTAAGGAGTCGAAACCAGCCGTTACTCCCAAGGTATGTCTCATAGCCCAGACTGCCCCAAGGGCTAGGCACCCATGAACCCAAGATATACGTACCACTCTTCCTCTTCTCCTCCGCAGGCTCACTCGGATCCCTCTTCATCTTATCCTCCGTAGGCGTCCCTTCATCTTTGTTACCCGGAATAGCACTTCTATCTGACACTGGCTGCTGTACACTTGCCGTGTCTGGCGAATTCTCACCCTGCGTTGCTCGAGAGGATTTCACGCTTTGTTGTTCGCTGGAGGAGGATTGCGGGTTGCCTAGATCGCCTTCTGCAGGGAGGGGGCGGGTGGTGGTGAGGGTGCGTTGGGCTACGGAGGTGGGATTATTAGCGGAAAGCTCGAGAGAGGGGCTGCTTCATTCATTACTGATGGTTGGGTTGAAGGCATTGCGTGCTGGTTGAGCAATGGCTCGACGAATGAGGAGACGTTTGTGCATATGGGACGCCATTGCTAAGATTCTTTGAACTTTGTATGCTTTGGAACGAAGCGGAATAATGCTGAAATTGGGGGGGTCTCCATCTCAGCTATTAGTTTGCGGCATTCCGATTTGGTGTCTACGTCACAGAGAGATGCAGTATGACGAGGAGGAGCTATCAAATCAGGCTAGCGAAAAAGCCTCCGATTCTTGCAAGTGTGAAACGTGGACTTCTGAATAAGGTAGCTATATGTATAGAGTACCTCGTTACTCTCACAACTTATCCACGCTATGCATGATACAAGACTCTGCCAAAACCCAACGCCTTTCCCACGCTCAGTCCCAATCCATAAGGAAAACCCCACTACGCTTTGTAGAGTGTATCCAAGAATCCTCCAGCCAGCTGCACCACAACACTCTTATTTGGCAAGCTTCCCGCAACACCGTACAAGGCTGCTGCATCTCCTTTCGCTCCACCTTTCGCACCTTTACCCTCCACAATCCTGACCCGCTCCCTCTCCTTCTCTTCCTCAACCACGGCTACTATGTCTGCAATCAGCTTGTCCACAGCGGCCACAATCGGCAGCGTCACAGCCACATGGATACCAGGTGGGTTTTGCAGGGCATTCAAATGCCATCCTTTCGTCGACATGGCATCTGCGAGATCGTAGACATTGAGAGTCTTCGACGTGAAAGCGACGACGCTGACAAGAGGATTTCCCATAATGCTGAGATCTTCGTGTAAAGAAGGATGATCTCGAATTGCTGACTCTATCTTTTTAGTCGCACCAACAATCGAGTGGCAAGACCCGATGTAGCCACTTTCGCCCTGGGACATTAGACTGGCCCAACAGCTGGCTATAAGAGCACCAGGCCGTGATCCCGCAATACTCGGTGAAGCGTAGACACCACCAGACCAGTCGGGGGAGATAAAGTACTGATAAGTGCGGAGCGCCGAGGTTCGATAAAGGAGTGTAGAATTTCCTTTAGGCGCAAAGCCATACTTATGGGTATCGCAGCTAATGCTGGTCACGCCCTTAACGGCGAAGTCGAATGGCACGGTGGGAAAGCCAGCACGAGAAAGGAATGGGATGATGAAAGACCCAAGACAGCAGTCGACGTGGAGAGGGAGAGAACCTTTCTTGCGAAGGGCGAGGCGGGAGAGCGCGATGATGTCGTCGATGATGCCATGGGGGAAGTTGGGAGCGGAACCAACGAGGAGGATAGTGTTGCTGTTGATTAGACGGGAAACACTTGGGATATGTACGCTGTAGCTTGGAGCTGGACATGCCACGAGATGGACCTTGATGCCAAAGTAAGAGCCAGCTTTTCGGAACGCGGCGTGAGCAGTCTCTGGTATGACCCTAGACTTTCTATCAGCGAGATGCTCGAATTTTGGCGTGGGAAACATACATTTCCGGCTCAGTGACTCCTCGCTCCGTATACGCCTTCTGTCTTGCGCTCAGACATGCCATCAATATCGACTCTGTCCCCCCACTCGTAGTAACACCAGCTGCCCCAGGCGGAGCATTAAACATAGCAAGGACCATAGCAACAATCTCGGCCTCCATCTTGCGAACCCCTGGGAAGACATCCGGATGTATCGGGTTCGCTACACTGAACCTTTGAAAAGCCTCCGCTTGCAGCTTGGTCAATTCGTCTCCACCATGGTATACGGCCCCACTGACGAGACCGTCCTCCCACCTTGTGTGCTCCATTTCCCCCAGCTTTTCTAGTTCCCCTCGGACTTGGATTGTCGACCATCCTTCCTTCGGTAGTGTGAGATAGCGACTTGTGCCAGGTCCTCTAGGTACGAGCTTTCCTTCAAGCTTGGCGATTGCTTCTGCAACTTGGGCTTGTACTTTACTTCGGACACCAGGAGACCGTAAGAAAATGCCATATAGCGTTCTCCGTATTGAGATGCAGGTGTCTATGACACTCCCGAAGAGTCCGCGGCCCTTGAGCTGCAAGGCAGCCTTTCGCGTCCATCTTAGCAGGAAGAAGAAAAATATGATGTTGCGCAGGCTGTCCTTTGGGTCAGTATCCTATCCTAGAAGACTGGTGAAGGCATTGAGTCTCACGCATCAGTGCCGAGGCTCAGGTAGTTGCCTTTGGAGAACGTCTTTGAGGTTGGGAGCGAGTCCCGAAGACTGACGGGCATCCGGGATGTTCCCGGCATAGTTGAGTAGATGTGGTTGTACGCCAGTAGCTGGGGGCTAGCAGTTGGGCAAAAATATGTCTGATATGGGGTTGACCATGTTAGGAATGTTGTTAGAGTGACACAATCTTTATGGATAGCGAGGATTTAGCTGGTTGATATCCGGGGTGACCGTTGTTTACCCGAGGCAATGCTTGGCATAAACTATTTGGTCAATATATGGAGACTTCACTGTTCGTTTATGCCCGCGCTCATCGTACAGCAGATTTCCAGAGCTCTCATTTCACACCCCGGAGCTCTTGCTAGTAAACAATTGCCTTCCGGTACCACAAATTCTCTCGGACATCCCACTCTTCCCTTTCCCATGACCCTCTTGCCTCATGCTACATCTCTTCCGAAGAACAATTGAGAGCATTCGAGACTTTCCAAGGCCATCCCCTCCATCTCCGTTCGTCTTTGCAAAGCTGCCCATCTGCTGATTTGCAGCCGCTCTGCGAGGACCTAGGTGAAGACGCGCTGCGAGGCTCTCGGGAAGGAATATCGAGCGACTAGGGAGAGGCGACTCTGCGACTCTATATCCCTTTGCGGCCTTCTCATCCCAGGTGGTAGGATTGGGCATGCAACAATTCAAAAAAGCCTTATCTTTCCTTTAACTCGACGCTGCAGTCTCCATGCCTTCAATGTAGTATCCAGGATCCGGCCTTCTCCTCTCCCTCATTTCCGCAACAGTCAAAGCTTCTTCCACTTCTGATACCGCAACTAGCTCTTTAATCTTCATAATTTGACCTGCGGTCGACGGGTTCACGGGTTTGAAGACAGTCGCCATGCGTTTCCGTAAACCCAACGCATTAACAACACCTTGCGTCTTCTTTGGCAGACCGATGGTCGAACGAATCAGGGTGATCTTGAAGAATGGCATGGCTTGGAATACTGGACTGGCGAGCTTGGAATGAGCGTCTTAGAGAATAGCTCTGGGCTTGTTCTCTCAGGTATGACTGCTTGAATCAGCGACGGGAGCATGGAAGTACATCTTTCACAGGTACTAGGGAATTTTGACTAGCTTACCTTGCTGGGTATTCTTCAGATATTACTAAATCGAATGGTGCTTATAGGTTGAAGAGAACCGCTCATTCGAAGTCGATCTTCGAGCCCATAGGGTTGCTAGCGCGTTTTTCCTTATTGATTAAACTGCGTGGCCCGATGTCCTTCATCTCTGGATTTGGTATAGGACGTCTCTTGGTGGGATAGACGCTTGCAGCGATCGAAGAAACCGAAAGCATGGGAATACAAATAACTCAACAATAGAGAGCTTTACGATTATATACTCCGCGACCGAACTATAAATAATTACCCGAATTAGATTTTGCCAGGCGATTCTATATCCTTAAAGCCAAAATTCAAAGACCTAGAGAGGATTAAACTTGAAGGGTTTTTAGTAAAAAGAGCCAGCTTAGAACTTTAATATTGGATCTCCGGTATCCTACCATACGCAGCGCCCTAAACGGGGTAAGGTCGATCTCGCCGCTCTAACTCACCTAAGGGGGCTATACCGCAGGGGTAACGAGGGTAAAATAGGGGTAACGTTAACTAATAAAATAAAAAGAGGTAAAAGATTTATAATTAATTTTTATATTCTTAAAAACCGGATCGAGGCGTACTACTTTATACGACGATCGAATAATAAAATATTACCCCTAAACCGTTTAAATTACTCGACCGTTTATTTATAGGGCTAAAGTTTAAATTCCTTTAAAATAGTACCCTAAAGCCCGCCTTTTAAATACCGAGCCGGAATTTTCTAGGCTAGTTTTTATTACCTAAATAATAAATTCTAAAGTACTCTTTTATAAAGTATCTTATTTTAGTAGAGTAACTATTAATATAAAATAAAAATATATATAAACCTATTATAAGGCCAAAGACTAATATATAATAAAGTTATAGACCGGTATATAATAACTTAATAATAGGGTTATAGATAGGGGTATAATAAAGCTAGGTAATAAAACTATATATAATATTATAAAGTAATAATAGCGTATACTAGGGAGGAATAATAGGGTATATTATAGAGTATACTATAAAGTAATAATAGCTATAAAGTATACTATGAAGTACTAATAAGGTATACTATGGAATGGAGGAGTAATAAAATATACTAAATAGCAATAATAGAGTATACTATAGAGCGTACTATGAAATAGTAATAGGGTATACTATCGAGTAATAATAGGGTATACTATGAAGTAGTAATAGAGTATACTATGGAGTAATAATGGGGTATATCATGGAGTAGTAATGAACTATACTATAGAGTAGTAATAGGGTATACTATAGAGTATACTATAGAGTAATAATAAGGTATATTATAGAGTAGTAATAAAGTATATAATAGAGTAGTATAGGCCATACTATGGGGCAATGATAGGGCATACTATGGGGCAGTAATAGGGTATACTATAGAGTAAGAATAAGGCATACTATGGTGCAATAATTGAATATACTATAGAGTAGCATTAAAATATATTATAGAGTATATTATAAAGTTATATACGAGAGTGTATTAGAGCTATTATTAGGCTATATAATTAGATATAATAGGGCTATATATACCCTACTACTACTCTATAGTATACTCTATTATTACTTTATAGTACGGCCTATTATTACTTTATTACTACTCTATAGTATACCCTACTATTACTTCATTACTACTCCATTACTACTCTATAGTATACTTTATTATTACTCGATAATATACCTTATTACTACTTTATAGTACGCTCTATAATATACTCTATTAATACTCTATAATATACTTCATAGTTATTACTACTCTATAGTATACTTTATTAGTACTCTATGGCACGCTCTATAGTATACCCTATTACTACTCCCTAATATACCCGTTTATTGCTCTATAGTATACTCCTTAGTATACCCTATTACTACTTCACGGTATACCTCATTATTACTCTACAGTATACTCTATAGTATACCCTATTATTACTCCCTAGTATGATTTATTATTACTTTATAATATACCCTATTATTTATACTCTATTATTACTTTACGGTATACTTAATAATATACCCTATTATTGCTCGATAGTATGGCCTATTATTACTCCATAGCCTATTTTATATTTTACGCCGTATACGACCCTATTATCGACCTTATTATAACTTTATTATTACTTTATCTACGGATTTACTAGAGATTCACTATATACTAACTCATAGCTCTATACTATATCTATTTATAACCCTATTATAAGTCTATATACTTTTCTATTTAATATTAATAATTGCCCTATTTAAATAAAGTATACGGGTTATCTAGTTAGCGCGTAATATTAATAGTTTTAAAATCTACTATAATAGATAGCGAACTCATCGGGTACTATATTATATATATACTCGCGACGGAAAAGAGGTAGAATTTATTATTTACTATATCGATAAATTAATAACGATATCCTTTTAGAGTATAATTTAAAGGAGAAGATTAATAGGTTCCTTTAAATTATATAGTGATTTTAAGGGTAATAGGGCTACGATAATTATTTCGGTAAATTATACTACTATTTTAATCGCGTTTATAAAAACTATTATCCGTAGGAGCCGAATCGGTATAGGTTTTTACTTAAACGTAAAGGGGGTAAATATTACTTATAAAGTATTTTACTACGAAAGCGAAAAATTACCGTTATCTAGCTTTAGATAAAATAAATTAAATATTTATATTTTATAAAATAAAAATTAGTTATCCCTCCGTTATAGATTTCTTTAAATTATAATTACTCGCTTTATTACTCGTTATCCCGTATATTAATTAATCTTCGAGGTTTTTTTTTACTATATATCGTTTCCCTAGAAGAGAGAGTATTAGAATATATAAATAAATAGCTCCTAGCCTTCGCTAATTTAATTATTCCTAAACTAACGAGATTAAAGACGCGGGTAGCGTTAACTCCGAAAACTAATATAATAAATAATATCGAAGAAGGACGAAGGTTCGCGTCGCGTCGTTATTACCGATAAAATAGACGATAAAAAGGTTATTTAATTTAGGATATTTTCTTTACTCTTCGTTTAAACCTATCGTATTTTCTTTATACCGCGAACGGGATATTAATTCCTATTTCGTTTCCTCCCGGTATTAACGGGGGATTAGGTCTTCGTAGTTATTAATACTCTATTAACTCCGGTAGGTTATTAAATAATCTCTAGCGCGATAACGTCGGGCTCTATAAATATAACTTCGTAAATATTTATTATTATTCGTATAGGTAGCTCGTTTAGCGAGTTTTATATAATATATTTTTCTTACTTTAATACGCCCTAAATCTAGTATCCTAATAAATAGGCCTTCGTAAAGGGACGAGATATAGGATTAATATAAAATATAATATCGAGTAATCGAGTTAATACGCCCCTTTCCTATATAAAGTAATTATCCATTCTTTTACGAACTTTATTAGTATATAATTAAATTATAACTTTCCTAAATAATTAGGTATACTAATCGTCTAACTTTAGAAACCCGATAATATATTCGTAGATAACGATACCTAGCGCTCATATATCGACTAAGTTAATATACGACCCGATATATACGTCCGCGGCGGTATATGTCGATAATCTATAAAAAGTCGTGTAAGAGCTCGACTATATTAATAAATCGAAATCGGCGAGTTTAATATAAGGCTAAGGAATTCTAGATTATATAAATATATTAATAGGTTTAATATTACGGTAGGCCGTAGCCTTTTAATCGTATAGATATATTAAGGTTTATAAAGTCTAATAGGCGATTACTTTTATTTCGTCGAGAGTAATAATATCCTAATTATTTAGGCTACCTAAAGACAGGTATTCTATAATAAGAATAAGAATATCACCGTTAAGAATTATATCCTCGAAACGAATAATATAATCCTATTAGTCGGTTAGTTAAGACCGTTATATTTATTTATAATAAATACGTACGTGATATATATCCCGGAAAATATTAATCTCCCGCTGAGTCTAAGATATCCATTCGCGTATATAGGACTTTAGTTATATATTTTAGTATAATACACTTAGTTTTAGCCGAAGAAACCTCTTAATAATAAAAATAATATTAGTAGTAATATCGTTAACTTTATAAACCCTATTAAAGGTATTTATACCGATGATTTATTATTCGTATAAATGGTATTTTCTTTAACGTTCCGAACGTCTAAAGTACTACGTCTTTATTATAGTAAGTTCGATAGCTAGGTATATAAACTTTAAAATAATTTTCCTATATTTTTTATAATATTATTTCTAGTTTTCGGAGTATATATACTCTTCGTCGCCTCGATCGGGGATTAGGATTTTTAGTATAAGAAGTCCGATATAGATCCTAACGCGTTCTTTAAGGATAAGGCTACCCCGGTTATCTCGATTAAATTTTATATACTTATTCTCCGTCTAAAATACCTTTATAATAATACTGAACTTTAATATATTATTAATTATTAAGAAGCCCGATTCCTAATTAAAAGTAATATTAAAATAACGGCGGTTAATCTTATATTAACCGTCGTTATTTTAAAATAGTACGTTATAGTACTCCTTACCTCTATTAAAGACGAAGTTATAAAATAAATATTTCGGTCTTAAAAGAAGGCTTAAATATAACTCGATATTTAAAGGTAAGATAATATATAATATTACTTCGCGACTTAAAGACCTATTAATTATAATAGTCTCGCTATAAAATAAATCGAATTTCCTAAGATATTTCTTATTATAATTATATTATAAGGCTTTTACTATATCGAAACCTATCGGCTTTAAAACGAGAATAGTATTATAAAAAGATATTCTTAAAAGAAGGCGAGAAGAGCTCTCTAAATAATAATAATAATAAATCTTTAGATAAATAATAGGTCGTTAAAATAAAAAATAAGAAATAAAAAGCGAGGAGGGGGGGATAAGGCTAGATTATATTTATTTACGAAAGTATAACGATTAAGTTTATAGGTTATTAGGTATTCGAGTAGTATTCTAAATACTATCTACGATATAACCTACTTATTTTAGAACGATCTTTAGGTTTAAGGGTTACGTCCTTTATTAATAACTATATATTATAACGGAGTTATTAATTATTTAACTAACTCTTAACTTATCCTAAGTTTAATAAAGGAATAAAATTATAACGGTAACTTTATTTATTAATAATGAATATTATTTACCTTTTATTAATCTAGGCTTAATAGACCTTCGGTTATAATAACTCTCGAATAACGATAATAATTTAAAATAATTAACTCCCGACCTATTAATTTTATACGCTCTAAAGATAGAGTTATAGTCCGCGAGATCGATCGCCGAATCTACTACGTACGACCTCGCTCGATATACTAAAGATAGGGCCTTTCTACGGCGAGAAGAGTACGATTAATCTATAATAAATCCGGAGTACTAGCGGAGGAAAGCGCGGCTCTATACTATAGAATATTAAAAGTTTATATATATACGAGAGAAAAAGAAAGTAGCGTTTATATATAGAAGAGATAATATTAAGACGAGGATATTAAGAGTTATACTATAAAGAGACGGTATAAAATATAGATATTTTCCGTACTTTAACTCTTAATTTTACCGATAATTAAATAATTTTAATAACTCCCGTTAAAGTAATAAAAAGATTTATAAGGATAATAATAAAAGAATAGAATATAAAGTTTATCGGAAAAACTACGGCCGTTTAATAAAAACTATAGTTAGTCTCGATAATCTAAAGAGAGAGGCGAATAAAAAGAGTAAAAGTTATATTAATCCCTACCTCTAATTACTCGATCTTAATATAATATAGAATTAGTTTATATCCTCTAGAATAAGAGCCGCGTAGCGACGCGAGTATAAATTAATAACGTAGCGGTATTAACGCTACGCTAAAGATCGAATATTACTATTAATAGAGGGGCCTATTTCTATATAATTATATAATAGTACGTATCTACGCTAACGGACCCCCCTTATATACGCTAATCTAATTTTATTAGGCTTCGAGTATTAAAGAATAATATAAATATTACTCGAGGTCAATCTATATATACTATAATAAAGAATATAAAATAATTTAAAATTAATATTATTATAACTAGGCCCGCTATACCTTAACCGAGACTTACTCGAAATAATTAAAACGCTTCGTAAATTAATTTATCCACTAGTATACTCGATTATAGAAGATAATAAAATATTTAATTATTAAAATATCGACCTAATTTAATATAAGCCAAAATATTACTAAAGTTATATCTACTAGTAGATAAGTAAAAAGCCTTTAAATCATATACTATTAGCGGGATATAATATATTATTCTATTATCATAAGTTAAAAAGTTAAGGGGTAGGTTACTACTTTATTATTCTCCTAATTTTTTATCGATTCTAACCGTTGTTCTTACTCGAGTTTCTTAATAGCTTCGATAAAATACCTATTATATATAATATCTTTAAGTATTTAATAAAACCTTCTATTCTTAGAGATAAATAGTAACGAGATTATCGTCGTAATTAAAACTAGGTAGGGTTAGTATTAATTAAAACCTTTTACTTTCTAAAGGCCGAGGTAAATAAACTAAATAACGAATTTTAAAGACCGTCGCCTACGTTTACTTAAAATTTCGTTATACGGTAAGGCCGTAGCGCTTTTATAATACGCGATAAATAATATCCTATCGAGAAGAGTTCTAGTTTATTCCGGTTTAATATATAATTATATCTATAAAAGAAGGCCTTATCTATTATCCTATAAGAGGTAGAACGCTTTATCGAAAACGTCCCTAATCTTTAATATTATTACGTCGGTATTATTATCGATATTATTAAGGAATCTAAAAAGAGTGCGTAACTAGTATAATTTATATTAGATTTTAAATTCGATATTATCCGTTATTAAACCTCTTAATAAAAATCGTAAGGCCTTAAATTTATACTTATACTTTTTAATAATAATCGCTACTAAATTAACTAACGAATTAATAGTAGATAATTCGATAAAACGATCTATACATCCTCCCTCGTATATTATTATTAAGAATTAATATAGGTCTAAGAGTCCGGTTATAAAGATTATAAACTTAAGGTAAAGAATAAGAATACGAGCGAAATAATATTCTATCGGCTAGCTATTATTATATTAATCTCGGAACGATATTCCGGCCACCTACGTTTCGTATAATAAAACTAGGAGTAAATTTAAAAGATATCGATTCTAGGCTAGTAGACGTTTAGGAAGAGTACGACCTTAATTAAAAACTATTAGAAAATAAAGAATTATCGTATAACCGTTATACGGAATCGTTTCGTTTAGATTATTAATATAACCTCGCCATACCTTACTTAAATAACGAGGAGTATCTCGGATATATTTTAAATTCAGCGCTTCGTGAATACTAATATTAAAAGAGATAATTAACGAAAGTTTCTAACCTATTAAACGATAAATTCGTATATTAAATAGCGTAAATAGAAGGTTTATATAAAAAATTTATACTATTATTAATCTTATCTTTAATCCGTATTACCGCGATCGTATAATTTATTATTAGGCTCTAGTCTAGCCGGTACCTAGATATAGGATTCTATAGAAAATATTCTAGGGTATAACGGTATATAACTAGTTAATAGAATATAGGATAGTATATCTTTAGTTAAGATAACGAAGAGCGTATTAGTTACGGAGGCAGTAAAGGCGGCGCTAATATAATTAGCGGTTTAGGGAGAGGCGACGGTACTAATACTACCGGTCGCGGAGGTAGCGGCGGCGGTAGTAAATCCTCTAATTATCGAGTAACTAGTATTATTAGGGCCGTACTCGTAAACCTTTTAATTAATTAACCTACTTCGAAGCTAGGTAAAGAGTAATAATTATTATTTAAATATTCTCGTCCCTAATTTAATATACGTAGTATAAAGCCTTATACAGAGTCTACCGGTAACTCTAGTAATAAGTTACGAAATTATTTAATTTATTTCCGTAAAAGTATCCTAAGTACTAGTTTCCGATCGTAGTTAATATTAAATAACTAGTATATAATAGGAATATCGGCCGAGGATATACTCTCTCGTTTATTTTATATTTTCTAGGGACGAAAGAATAATAGGATTTTTCGGAGTATATTTACAAATATAGAATTAAGATAATGAATAAAGTCTTAATAGAAAGAGGAATTTAGTGAACACTTTTAAGTCTAATACTCGGTATTTACGAATATTCTCGTATAAACGAAATAGAGTCCGCGAGAGGGTTTAAATCCTCTACTCGGTATACCCCGGTCTTATTAACCGTTAGAAACGATATATAAGCTATATATATATAAGTATTAAAAGATTAAGAGTTTACTACTATCTAGCTAGTAATCGGTACGGGTATTTTTAATAATAATATTATAATAAATTACTAAAATTAACGGTAAAGGTAAGTGATTAATATTTATATAATAGACTCTAGGCGTTAATTATTATATTATTAACTCTCCCTCCCCCCGTATAAAGCTTCGGTATATATTATTAATACTAAATATTATTTTATAGTTAGTACGTCCTAATATAACCCCTAGGAGTTATTGGTTAAACTCGTAATTAATAGTTTTATATTTAAAGATATCGGGTCTTAACTATAAGTTAACGAAATTAATAAATTATATAGGGCCAGACCTACTCTAGGGGTTAAACTCAGAAATATTTTTAATACGGATTATCTTAATCTTTATACGTAGAAACTCGAATACGATTTCCTCGTTATATATAAATTTATCTATAATATTAATATTCTCCGTATTACGAAGGTATTAAAGAAACTCTTCGGATCTCGACTTCTATTTATCTAATCTTATCTTATTCTATTTAGGAGGATTCTCGCCGAGGAAATATCTAGCCTCCGTCTTTATTTTCCTTATCTCGCGATTATTAAGACCTATACTCGCCTAAAGGGCCATGATTATATACGGATAAATAATAATACGAGGGTAATAGTATTAATAGTAAAGGTATATATCGTTTAACACTAATCGGCTTCTAAGCGAGGGTTTTTATATAATATAACGTACCTCGGTAACGGAGATAAACCTAACTAATAATATATTACTATATCTTATTAACTAGTGTAAACTATTAATAATATTTTCGCTTATTATTTATAATACTAACGTATTAAACTAGTCTAGTTATTTAAGACTAATATATCTACTTTAGACTAGTATAGATAGTTTAGATTAATATAATTATTTTAGATTAACGATCACGACGTAAACTAGCGCTAAATCGACCTACGAAAACTAATAGTATTAGTTTAAACTAATATATAGTTTATAAAAGGTTTATATTAAACTAAAGAGGCTAGTTATAGGTTAATAAATTCTTTATAGATTATTTCCTACCGTTAGGATATTTCTAGGAGCCGTTTTATAATTAATTTATTTTACCTCTTAATCTCTTACTAGCTATTCGCTTTAATAAGGTAGTACTACTAAATAAAACTTTTAAAGTATATACGGGGGTTAACTAAATATTATAGGTATATCCGCCGGGAATAACCCTCGTTAGTATACTATATATATAGGCTCTATATATACGCTTATACGATAAGATTTAATTATTTAATCGAAAATTGCTAGGACGTTTATACCGAGGCGGCGTAAAGATCGATCTACTTTCCTTTTACTTATAGGCGAGGTAGGTTAACGATAAAGGATATAACTAATAGGTCCTTCCCATTTAATATACTATAAAGTCGTATTATTTATAAAGAGTAATTTATTAACTACTTTATAATAAAAGTTATATTTTTACTTTAGTTCTCTAAACTAGTTATCTTCCGTAATATATTTTATAATCCGAGTTAGTTTTATACCTTACCGTTATATTTATATTATAATCTACCGTTATTTATATATTAATATTATGAGATATCCTAGAATAATATAACTCCTAGTATATCTTAACTTTTAAATATATAAGACCGGGTAGTATTCCGAATTCGATCTAAAAGAAGAGTTCGTAATTAGTCGAGATAATAATAGTTATTATTATTATAATATATAATAAAACTTCGAGCTCTCTCGAATAATCCCTAAGTTTATAATAACGTAGTACGTTAGATTTAATTAAGAATAGTTCGTTAGGTTATATATTCTTCCCTTATATTAAACCCGCCCTATTACTTATAGGTATTATACTAGTTCTTATATTAACTAACTTTATATCGTATTCTATTTAATAAACCTATATAAGTTTTCCCGAGTATTTATAGGATATGCCCCCGGTCTAAGCTTTTAAAGATCAAGACTTTCTAAAGTTTTTATTCGTTAAACCGTTTAGTTTATTAAAGCTAGGATTAATATTTAAACTTTTAAAAAAGAATAATAAATCGCTAGAGAGCGCCTTATCCGAGGACGGTATAAGAAATATTAAGCGAAGTTCGACTATAATCGACGAAAACGATAATAAGGCGGAAAACCTTAATATATTTATACTTTAACTACGCGGAGTTAAACGGCCGAGACTTATAAGCGATTATTATAATAGGATTAAAGCGATATAATATATACCCGTAGTGGACTCTAAGGAGAGATAATCGAAGAAGATTCGTTTAACTTTAATTTAACTTATATATAAAGAGGTGAATAATACGTAAAATAAAATAAGATTTATATCCTAGCTCGGCGCTAGACGTCGAGTTATATAAAGTTTACTATTTATATATATCCTAAGTATTAATATAATAAGGTCCGAACTATTTTTAATTTCATATCCTATATCGATATTTAAAATAATATAGCGGTTTATTCCAAAGGAACTTTCCCTTTAATATATATATATAGTATTTATTAATTTTATTCGTAACGTATTCCCTTATACGCGTTATACGAATATAATAAGTTAATAGTAGTACCGGTCTTCGATTCGAGCACTTCTATTTATATATATACGACTCTTCTAATTATTAATTAAAATGGATATATCGACTCTAAAAGTACCTCGTTACGAATAGCGTATTCTAGTGGCTATCAGGATTACGAAGGATAAGTTATATTAGTTTAATAAAGTAACGCGTAAGGTACTCGAGGGGATCTATTCTTATATTATTAAGATTTAAGAAATACGATTAAGTATAAGGCCGGTCTAAATATAACTAGGGTACTCGTTAATAACTATATAATAATAGGCTGAAGAGGAGTGAAAGTAAATTATATTTATTAAATTAGCTTTAAATACTAAAAGGTAATAAATATTTAATAATTATTTATAAATTAAAGGAGTAGTATTTAAATTAGGGATTATTTATTATAAAGGTATAAATACGAGATTTATATTATAATATACGATTAAAGAGACTGCTAAAGAGCGGGAAATTTATTATTTATTTTAAATTTAATAGTACTCTACCTTATTTATCCGCGCTCCTCTCTTTAGTATCTCTTTACTTTACCCCTTCTTCTTTAATATCTAAACCTAGGCTCTTTCTATACTTAAAATTCCACTATTTTAATTTCCTCTCGTATATATCTTTTAATCCTATATCCTTTAATATAACCAAATATACTCTTATATTTATAGAGTCTGGATATAGTGTCCTTCTACGACGTATAATAAAGTCTACTCTTTTAAAGGAGACTAGTCCATAATACCTAATAGAATAATAATATATATTAATCGGGCCGGGTAGGAACTTTATTATAAATTTATTTTAGGTATCCCTAATTTCCGTATTTTTAACCTTATCCCCTATTATTATTTTCTTTAAACTTCGAGATTCGGTACTCTTTAGCTTTAAAATAAATATCTAATATCTAAATTAAGAGTCCTCGAGGACGGGCGGTATACTATAATTAATATTAATATAGAAGATTAAAGTACTGCGTAATTTATTAAGGGTTAGGTTATTTTTATATTATCGATATAAAGACTAAACGATTATAAACGATTTAGCTAGTTCGTATTTATAATATACCCGTTTCCGTTCGCTAATTTAAATAAAAGTAAAGGGTTTAAGAAGCTAAACTTCTTACGAAATTATAAAAATAAAAAATATATAACGACTAAAGATTATTAGTGAAACTCTTTTTAGTATTTAACGCAGATTATCTAGAGAGCCCGGTCGATAGGTTAAAGAATTTAACGATTATATCCGATTACGAGCCGAAACTATTAAATAGTATTATTAGTAAAACTACGTCTTTTATTAGTTTATACACTAAGGGACAAATAAAACCCGTCGAATAATAATTCTATTCCTACTTATAATATAACTAGGGAATACTATATAGTTAATAAGGTAGAATCTATACGCGTAGTAGAGATAATAAAACCTACGCACTAATGATTTTAATTATAGTCACGCCGTGTCTTAAGTAAAACTATATAATTAACGGGACCTTTTATTTCTAAATAGGTTACTATAGTTAATACTAAATTATTAATATCGCCCCGTCCGTTAATCTCCGCGTCCTAGTACTTACTAGAGTCGCTAAGATATTATATAATCGTAATATAAATCGAAGATTAAAGAGAGATCGATTATAACTTATTTTATTATATATACTTAAGAGAGTTAATACGTAGATAAAGCGAAAGAGAGGTTAATATCTTCCTTTTATCTAGTCTAATAAGCTATAACCCCTTTTATCTAACCGAGGAGACCGGTAAATAATATAACGAATTAACGTTACGTATTTATATCGTATATCCTAGGCGGTTAAAGGAGGACTAATAACGTAGTCTAACGGTAAAATCCTAATACTTTATTAACCTAACTTTCGAATTTTCGGGGCTAGCGCTAAGGATATAAGTTTAATCTTTACCTATTAAAGCCTAAGGGTTATTAAAGTTAGTAATTACGATTCTAGATAAACGGTATTCCTAAAGAAAGGCGAATCGGAATCGAGTAATAAGACTTTTAAAAGAAATAACGTACCTAAACTATTATATAAATAGCGATAATATAGACCGTACCTCGTTCTCCCTACTAAATATTAATAATATAACGAGGTAATATAGCTTCTAAGAAGTTAGGATTCCGTTATTTATTATTTATATAACGACCTTCGCCGGGTAAACCGCGTTTTAATTCCGTACTACCTAAATCCACCGATAAACGTATTAGCTAGAATAGGTTTATAAACCTTATAGTCGTATAAATCGAAGGGGAATAAATCTTACCTTTATCTCCGCGTTTATATTAATCTCTACTATAAGATCCTAATTTATAATAGGATAATGATTTTATATTCTCGGAAACTTCCTTAAATAATAATATTTTTAATAAGGAATTAATAGAAGAGCTAAAGAAAAAATAGATATTAAATTTTAGGATATAATCTCGGGATATATCTTTACGAGAGAAGTTCTTCCTAATTTATACCGAAATACCTAATTAATAGAGACGAGTAACCGTTTCCTACGATTACTACGACGCTCCTACCGATTCTTTAGAGTTCGATCTATAACGTCTTTATTACCTAAAAGATAAGAATACTCGGATTTACGAGTCGATACATATATTATTACTAGACGTTTAATTCTACGATATAATAATTAACCTAAAGCTTACGATAAAAGATAATTAATTATATATCTATATTATAGAAGACGTGAACGAGATTATTTTATATTTATTTATATACCGGGTAAAATATCTACCTTAAATATATAAATACTTAGAAAATCAACTATACCTCGATAAATATATATCGGGCCTCGTTTACAGAGTTAATATAAACGAGTATATATAGATCAAGAAAGAGATTCTAGATCCTAATAATATCGACGAATTCTTATACGAAGTCACCGCGCTTAGTAAACTTATAGGTTTAAAGAACGTAATATAATTTAAAAAACTCGTAATCGATAATAATAAAAAATTAATTAAGGGCCTTCTACTTACTTATATAAAGTAAAGTACTCTTATTAATATTCTTTATAATAGTAAAGAGGACTATATACCTCGCCTACTATAAGTTAAAAGAGAACGATAAATAAAATAAATAATTTAGGGATTATCTAATCTTTACGAAACTGGTTTTATATATAAAGACTTTATACTATCGAATATTATAGTCGATAAGAATAACGAAGTTTAATTATTAATATAAATCGAAGGGGATATCCTAAAAGTTAGGAATCGCCTAAGATAATACCCCTATTAGAAAGCGGGTAGAGGCTCTCGATATATATCGGGGTAAAATCTAATTTATATTAATTAAGTATAATCTTATAGGCTTTAGCTATGGAATATAACGAGTTTAAATAAACGCCACGACCGTTATTATTAGATAATACGGGAGACGAAGTTCCGCAGTATTATCGGTATTTAATAAGGATATATCTTAGCGAGAAACTATACCTACGAGTTATAGTTAAATATCTTTTACTAATATTCAATACCCTAGTCTTTTCGGATCTCTACCGGTAGGACCTAAATAACGAATATACCTATAGGAAGGAGGAATTCGATTCGGGACTTTTTTCGGGACTTTTAAATATAAATCCTGATTATTTATTAAATAAGTATTATTCTCGGATATTAGTACGTATAAGACCTCGAACGTTAATTAATAATTTAGTAGCGATATTATTTCCTAGGTTTAACAAATAGTCTCTTCTAACTTTTTTCCGTTATATTCATATAACGACTTTAAGATCTATTTTTCGCTGTTTATTTTCGTTATAACGATAGTATTAAGCGTCTTACCTTTATATTAAGTACTAGTATTTAATAAGTGTTTTAGTACTTCGTAGACGATTTAAAAATAAATCTAAGGCTGTTTATACCGTCTAAGTACGTTATATTAAAGATACTTTATAATAAAAGCCCTAAAGCTACCCCGGAATAGTCTTTAAAAGATCTTAACTCTAGCGCCTAAAGACTAGTTTAGGGGCTCGTTAGGTGGTTAATTTAAAAACTACCTTATTATAATTTATTTTTAATATAATATATTAAGGTTACCTTATCCGCTGATCTCCGCGCGTTAATATTATTCTATAGTAGTAGGAATTAGAGAGGCGAGGAGTAAATAAATAAATTAATCTATTAAATTTAGTTAAAAACGAATTATTACGACCCTCGCGTATTAGCTCTACCCCTTACCCCCTCTCTTCCTATTAATATTTCTATTATTTACGTTACCGTCGCTATAACCTCTTTTAAATTTAATAATATCGTTATCGCCTTTATTATAGATTACGCCTAGTTAGTAAAACGCCCCCGTTAGGATAAAAAATATCTACCTATTATTCTTTACGTCCTTAACGATATCGTAGTTTAGCGATAATATCTTTTCTTCTTTATTATTAAGTTTATTAAATAGAGCCGGGCGTAATTCCCCTTATACCGACTTTTAGTTAATAACGTATAGTATAAATACTAGAGGAATAAGAATCCGAGTTAAAGAGTATAATAAAGGAGAGGCGTTATAAGAGTAAAGGAGTATATAATAAGTAAACGCGTACTACTAATATTTATAAAATAAAGTTAAAGTTAATTAAGACCTACGATTTATTTTACCCTAAAACGCTAGACTATATTTTCTACCGTATCGAAATAATTCTATATAAACCTTAGGGTAGTAACGGAAATTATAATAATAATAACCTCGGCGGAATCCTATTAGGTAGTTATGAAAGAGGAGGACTATATATAAAAATAGGACTATATATAAAGAGTAGGACTATATATAAGAGTAGGACTATATATAAGAGTAGGACTATACTTATAAGGATCTACTAGTGAAGTAGGAGTGGGCGGAGGGAATAAACTACGAGTGACCTTTACTAGTTAAAGATTATACCGACTGGCTAGCCTAGTATAAGGATACCTACGGCGATAAATATCGGGATATTAAGGGCGACGACGACGTGATTTAATAATCTAATAAAGAGCGGGGATTATAATAAGAGTAGCGCGACGTAAAATGAATATTAAGGGCGATAGGCCTAGGCTTAAGCGATAGTTAATAGAAATAATAATAATAATAACGATAATAATATAATTTTTACCTTATTTTAACTTTAATTTTGATTTCGTATAAACCTTTACCCCTATAACGACGCGTATACTTTATAGTAACGTATCTCCGGCTATTACTATAAGCGACGCGTATTAATTTCGGGATAAAACTAGCCTAGGGGTATATAGAAAGTTCTAAGATACTAGCGTATATTTAAAATTAAAATAAAAGTGATTAATAGGTAGTATAACTAGTGGATAGTTATTAGATAATAATAGTTAAAGTATTATTACTGTCGTAGTCACCTATAGGAATAACTTAGTCGATTAATAAATAATATTATATACTTAATAATAAGGCGGTAAACGTAAACCTATAATAGCCTAACCCTATTTATAATTATAGGTCCCTCGTAGGTTTCTAAAAATACTAAAATAATTAATATTACTTTTAAGATATCGTACTACGTTATTATTTAATAGTTCTACTCTTTATTTATTATCGGTTAGAATTAGTCTTTAAAGCCTAGTAGTAGTAGAATAATAACTAGTAGGTTAATTAAATAAATTTATTTCGATTTCCTCCTCGCTTAACGCGCGAGAATATGTAACTTTAATAACTCGATTTATTAATTTATCGCTTAAGGTTCGAGAGTTTATTTATAAATATATAATATAATAAACGGGGTTAAAAGAGATATTAGCTAGAGATTATAAGAAAAATACGTTTTATTTTATCTTTTAGTCTTTATCGCTAGGTTTATTTACTCCTTTAATATTCGTAAATCGGTCGGTTAAAGATAAAACTATTACTATATTATAACGCTTCCGGTATACGACTCGACGTATAATATTAAATATTAATAATATTTAGAACATTATTTTAAAAGTAAAAGCGACGATTTAAAGACTACGTTATAATAAATACTCTTTTAGTTATAATTACGAGGTCTAGATTAATTTATTTAATAAAGTCGATTATAATATCTTAATAAATAATCTTTATTTCTAACTCGGCCACGTCGTCTAAATCCTTTTATATAATTATAAAAACCGCCTATTAGATTAAGAAATTCCAAATAATAAGAATATTTTAAATATTCTTTATAAATCGTTAGGTACTACTAAAATTAATTAAATTAACGACGTAATATTTTAAGCCGCTTTCGGATAGGACGGGACTATTATTCGTACTATTAATATAGGCGGTTTAATTACGTCGAAGATAACTTTAATTATCGATTACGTTTTAAGAGTTATATTTCCGGAGTCTTACTATATAGACGCGATAAAGTTTATCTTCTTAATCTTTTACCCTTTATAAAGTTAACGATTTAAAGGAACGCTATCTATTACGTAAATAACGAATTTAATAATATATATTATATAGAGTATAAAGCCTTAATCGTTTATTTTCTTCTAACTTAACTAATAATAATAGATATAATAGGCGCGAATAATAACTACGCTACGGGGGGTTAGGAGATTATTTTAATTAAACGGTTTTATACTTTCTAAAGCCAACTAGTTTATATAAAGGATAAGACTGGACTTATATAGTTTAATAAGAAATATTATCTTAGAAGCGCGCTTTTAAAGAGTATTTATACTATCTATTAAAACGAGTAGAGAGGATAATTTCATACTAGATAAATATATATAACGTTTATTATATTATAAAATAGATTTTATATACTTAAAGTAAAGAATATTTAAAAATAATTAAGTATTTGGGTCCAGCCCTAAATTAAATATTATATATACTCCGTTATTAAAAATAGTAGGATAAATAGTAGGATCTTAATAAGTTTAGGTACTTTATAACGCGATAAGGTCGCTTAACGCGCCGTTCTCTTATAGGATCGTTAAAGCCTCGCGATTCTACCGAGCCGTATATAAAAGTTAACGTTAATTATCGTAAATTCTCTTTATATTAAATATTTCTTAGGCGGTTTCTTATTCCCCTTTAATAAGGACTATACTCGTAAAGTTATATATCGATACATAAAAGAGGTAACGGCGGGGATAAGTAAGATATAGAAATTCGATAATCGTTCTAACGGATATAGATTTTCGAGTGATACTATAATATATAAATATAATATCGGTGTAGTAATCCTTAAAGGATTAGTATAATTATCGCGTTATCGAGATTTCCTCCCGTGGTTCTCTTCCGGCGAGGCTTTCTAAGAATAAAGCGAGATATATAAAAACCCTAAGACTATTAAACTTTATAATTATAATTTCGAAGAAGTAATATAATACCCGTTCGGTAAAGTAAAGAATACCTACGAAAAATATAATCGCTTTAAGGAGGTAGTCGGTCCGGGGGTTACGAATATAATATTTTAGAAATTCTTATACGAATATAACTAGTAGGTTTAATAAATCTTTTAATTTAAGGAGACGAAAACCTTTAAATTAGCCTTAGATTTAAATAATATCTCGAATAATATCTAGCCTCTTCTTTAGACACTTTTCGTCGCTAGTAAATATAAACTTTAAGAAAATAATAACGTTAATTATTTAACTTTATTTATTATCGGAGACGAATTTTATAATTAAATTATTTAGGTCCGTAAAGCTAAAAACCTAATATACCCGGTTATCGTATTTTACTCGGATACGAATAAGTATATACATTAGAAATAAATAATCTTATACGGCTTTCTTATATAAGTATATAAAATAAATTATAAAATATACGTTTAAGCGGCTCTTTTAAACCTTATTAATAGGATATAATAAATTCTAGGAGCGCGTTATTAGCCTACGGTCGAGTTTAGGGAATCTTAAATCTTTCCGGTTATAATATACTATAACTACGTAGATATCGCTTTCTATAAAATAGGAAGACCGTAAGTTTTATATCGACTTTAGTATAATAACGGATAAAGATATATATAAATACGTACCTTCGAAGTATTTCGGAATAGGTTTAACTTTTTCGAGCTCTTAGAAAAGCTTTAACCTAAAAAAATATATCGTATTAAAGATCTTTTAATTAAAATCCTTAATTTTTATTATATTTCGTAACTTCGCGAGGAGAGAACCTAGAGGACGTTCTAATAACGGCGGGGGTAGTAATCCGTTAAGAGTTATCTTATTTAATATTCTACTCCGGGTTAACGAAAGGGTTAATTTTAACCGAGTAAGTTCCGGTTTAGTATTTAAATTCATAATAAACGGTAGTAGGTCCTCTTAATCTTTATCCTATCTTAATACGATAAATTCTATATATTAATATTAATATACTTTTTAGGTAACGTAAGGATTAAACCTTTAAAATACTTTTATTTATTTTTATAGGATATATAAATAGCTTAAAGATACTTCCTAACGCTTTCGAAGAACTCGGTATTATTTTACACCGACGGGAACCTCTTTTATATAAAGATTTCTAGACTTTTACGACTAAATATTTAAAACTCCCTCGTATAATTAAATCTCGACTTTTTAATATAACTAGACGCCCGATATTCCCCCGTATATTTAAATCTCGACTTCTAGAATCTCGATTAAATATACTCGTAAGAATATTATTCTATATATTTAGTATATAACTTATTACGCGGATAGAGGTAAATATAATTAAGAAGTTAAGGTAACGTAAAATCGCTAGCGCCTACTAAAAATAACTATAAATAACGGAGATACGCGTTAGGTAGAGATTATTAGGGGATAATACCTAATAATAATTAAAACTTAAAGTAAACCGATATCGTACCCGATAGCCCGCTAATCTATATATAATAGGCCCGTAAAAATCCCTTATACGAGGGCTAGCGCTTTAGCCTCTCTACCTCCGTAGTAACTTATAACTAATAAAACTACTATAACGGGGAATAAGATATCGAAAGCGTTAATAAAGCGTTAGTTAACGGCCGTATACTAACGTAACCGGATAATATTTATTAACCTCTAATCTTTATAATTATCATTTAACCCCCCTATACTAGTCGTCCTCTATATTTATTAATTATTTACGAGGTATATTATAATAATAGCGCTATCGAGGGACTAAAAGAGTAAAGTTTTACTTTATAATAATTACGTAATATTTATATATTTCCTAGAAGACCTTCCGATATAAAGAGATATCGGTATAGATATAAAGTAGGAGCTACTTACTCTATTAATCGAGAGATTACGGGAAAGTTAGTATAACGACGTAGTTAATTATATAGGGTCTTATCCGGAAGAGGCTATAAAGGCTTTATAAATATAATTTAAATCGATAAAGGATAAAAGGCGGGCTAATAAATATAAAGGTATAATCTCTCGTTCTAATATAACCCTCGAAATTAATTATTAGTAGTTTATAAATAACCGGATAGACTTAATAGTAATATCTTAAACGGCCTTAACGAGTTTAGTAATATTTCTTTTACCCGCTAGCGTAGCTTCCCCGCCGCTTATAAAAGAATAAGATTATTCGACGGAGGATTTCGTATTATATCTTAGTTTATATATTTATAGTAAACGGCCCTAGCCTACTATTAATACCCTTATTATTTAACGCGCCGTTTATAACTTTTATTTCTTTTTAATTATTAAGTTTATTTATTATACTCTACCCCTCCTAAGTAAATCTAGCCGTTCTTAATACTAATTATAATCTTATACTTAATATAACGAAGCGTTTCGACGAGACGTTAGAAGTAATACCCCTTTTATTTATATTTACTCTAGTTTTTCTACCTCGACCTACCGAAAACCCTTTTAAATATAAAGGTATAGATATCTTATCGCCTATACTTAATTATAACTAATTATTATATAGTTTAGAATAAGATAAGAAGTACGAGAGTAAACCTTAAAGCGATTTTAACCTTGGATCTTAAGACTCTTTATAATTATTTACGTAATATAACAAAGTTTTTCGACGAGACGTCGGAAGTATTACCTCTTTTATTTATATTTATTTTACCTCTTTTACCTCGACCTACTTAAAAAGCTTTTAATTATAAGGGTACTAGATATCTTATTACCTATATTTAACCGTAGCTAATTATTATATAGTTTAAATTAAGATAATAAGCGCGAGTATAAAATTTAAAATAACCCTTCTCTTAGAGCTTAAGGTTATTCTATATACTAATAATCCTACTATAGCCTACGACTTTATTTAGGAAATACTCCGAGATAATAATATACTTTTAAACTTTTAGTTCGGGATAAATACTAATAAAATACTCGCTTCGGTACTTTCGTTTAATATCCGAATACTTTTAGAGGAGCGATAATTTTTAAGAGATATTTAGGCGACAGGTTTTACTACGGCCCTTATATTATTAATATATAAAACCTTATATATAGAAATACGAGCGGGACCTAACGAGGACGCGCTTCGTTTCTAATTTATACTATATCGTTATATAAACTACTAGACTCTTTATTAAATCGTTATTTACTAATAGATCCTATCGCAAAACTTCCTCTTAAAGACTTCGTACGACGATATCCTCGACTACGTAAAATAGCGGTAATACGGTGAATTTAAATTTAGAATATATATTAGAGAACTTTTCGTTCGGGTATTATATTAAGAGGGTCTTAATAATTCGCTCGTTTAGGTATTACGTTAAGAGGATCTTAATAAAGAATAATAGAATACTCCTAACGGTTTATAACTTACGGAATAATCGGCTAGTCGTAGGTATCTTCGTTAATAATAAATTATCTATACTATATTTTACCTTATTATTATAATCCTTTAGGTTTATTAAACTACCTTAATTCTTAGATTATATTAATCGGTCGGCCTATTATTACCTATAACTAGTTTCTATAAATACGCGTTATTACTACCGTTCTTAATCTTTCTATATAGGCGTTCGAGTATAAGCGAATGAAATAGCTTAGATTAAATATTTTTATCTACGATTATTAAACTACTACTCCGAATCTATATTTAATATAATCCGGTACTATTTATTCTTTATACCCCTTTTTATTTATTTTTAGCCTATTCCTCTTTCTTACTCCGGTTAAACCTAATCTCCGTATTAAAGTAAAGGCGTCTATAAACGGGCGTTATATAAAACCAAATTTAGTTATATATCTATTTAAAAATCCTTAATATAGTAGCTAAAGTATATATATTTTATAATAGTCGAGAGAGTTAAAGTTAGTTAGTTATAAGCTATATATTCTTATTATCTACGGGATCTATTCCGACTACTCGGCGTCTAGGCTTAGTCTAGTACCACAGATAAGACCTATTATATCTTTTACACTTCCTTAACTCTCCTAGATCGCGAATCTCTATTACTATATATTTTATTATTAGTTTCTCTATATATAAATATATCTATACCCTTAAGTATATAAATACTTTAGAATATCTAAATCTTCTTATAGAAATGAATGAATTCTTATATGAATAAATCTAGTATAATAAATACGGGGGAGGTACCTTTAGGCTTACGCGAGTAATATACTTTAATATTTATTATATAGAACCGTAAGGCCCTAGCTATTATATAAATAATATTAAATTAATTTTAAAGTAGTAGTTCATTATATAATATTATAGGCCTTTCTAATTTCTATTAAATCGTTAGGCCTAGCTCCCTACCGCTATATATACTAATACTCTTTCTTTTCCCTCTATACTTAACCTTTATATTACCGTAGTACGAAATAAAGGTCGAAGTATAAAATATCTAGGAGCTCTAGATTTACTCCGAGTAACTATTATAATTAAAAAAGAATTCCGAAGGTTTATTAGTAAACCTCGAGACTTTAGAGGCTTTAGAGCTAGAGGAAAAAACGACGCGTAAAGAGTTATTATAAATAAAAGAGTATTACGAAACCTTATTAAAGAGCCTTAAAACTTTAGAGGTTTATAAATTAAAGGAGGAAAAAACGCCCGAGTAATTATTATAATTAAAAGAGGATACCGAAGCCTTTCTAAAGTTTATAGCCTAAGCGATCTAAGAATTAATCGATAAAACCTTTAAATAATTATTATAATTAAAAGAGGATTCCGAAGCCTCTTTAGAGAACCTTAAAACTTTAGAGGCTTTTAAACTAAAGGAGGAAATAACGCCCGAGGAGGCGATAAAAGTAGAAGAAAATAAATATAGGTCGGGGGGGTTTAAAATAAAAGTATATATAAATAAAATTAAAAGAGAGGTACCTAAGGTACCTAAAAGGTATAAATATAATAGGATAAGTCTCTTATAGTAAGTATTAAAGGGGGTATCTTCGGCGAAGCGGTTTAAACGAGAGTATATTACCGATTATAATAACGGCGTAGTTTAGGGTTATAGCTTAACCGACCTCCTAAAAGATTTATATAAACCGGAGTTTATATACTAGCTAGTAATGGCGCTGGAAGCTAAAATTAAAATAATATATACTTTTAATTACTATTTTCCTTCTACCCTTATTTATATTAAAATAAAGGTTTTAGTGACTTTTATCGAAAAGATTTTAAAAATTATAAACGAAAGAATAAGGAAAAATTCATTACTAGATAAACGCGTATCGAAAAGATTTTAAATATTATAGATACGTAGTTTCCCCTAGAATTTTTCGGTTTAGACGAAGAAAAGGGAAAAATAAATCTAGTTTTATTTATATTTAATTAAGATAGATTACTCCGTCTCCTATAAAAAAATCGCTCGTAAACTTAAAATCCCCCGACGCCGATACTATTAATAAAGATATTATTTATAAGATACCGAAACGAAGTTATTTATAATAGTAGAACGGCCTTAAGTTTACGAGCGCCTCTCTTTATAAATAAACGCGCCTATAAGAATATTAATACTAGGAGGCGGGACTTATATAAGACGTTTATTTTACGTTTATTACTTTCGGATTAATTTTTACTTCTTTTATTATGAAAGATTTTAATTTAACTTAATGATTACCTACCCCTTTACTTTCAGCTTACGTTTAAGGCTTTAAATTTTTATATTCCTTAAATAGTAAATAAATTAACGGTAAAGCTCGAGTATAACGTAAAAGTATAATACGAATAATATTAATACTAGCTTTATTTTTACCCTTATAATTATACCCGCTAAATTAAAACTTAATAGTATTATCTCTTAGACTCCTAGTACCTATCTTAAGGTAACGTAGGTCTTATTAACCTATTACGGTTACCCTATCGGAATATTTATATATAGTAAATTTTCTACTTTTACTCTCTTATTCTTTTATATATAAACTTTACGTTAAAATACCTAGATTAACGCGTACCTTCTCATAAACTAAGTTTATTACTTTATCGTTAAGCGTCTCCCCTAGTAGTCTTCGTAAACTATAAAGGATCTTAAAGAGCGTCTAACTAAATAGACTATATCTTATTAATTAAATAAAAGGTTTAAGACTCTACTAATAACGCTATAGCTCCTATAAGGAAATATAAATATAGGTATTTACGATTATAATACGATTAAATAAAGTATAAATAAAGAAATAATACGAGTTAAGGTACCGTACGAGTATGGACTAAGTAATAGTACGATTTAAGTAACGGTATAAATACGAATTACGATTTATAACTACGACGTAATAATTAGCTAAACCGTGCTAGAAACTTAATTAAAGTACGAATTACTAGTAAGAATAACTACGTAATTAATAATAATTATATTACTAGATAACTAAAGAAGGATTACTAAAGTAAATGTATTAAGACCTAAAGTATATACCTACCGATAGTATTCCAGCTCTTTCTAATTATACCGAGGAGATATAAATATCGAGTAAAGAGTAGATATCGGGTAAAGATTAGGTATCGAGTATATATAGGTATATATACTAGAGCCGTGACCTAACCCTTTTTAAAATTATCGTTAAAGACGTAAAAAGCGGTATTATAGCCCGTATATAAATCCGCCTCCTTAGTCGAGTTAACTCAGTATATTAATACGGGTATTTATTTTAGTAAATCCGCTTAGCTTAATAGTAAAAGGGCTAATAAAGATTTATAATAAAAAGAAGGTAAATATAACTTTAAGGAAGTAAAGTTTAAAGAAATAAAATTAACGGAGTAGTAGTAAAGAGGTAGGTAACTAAGGTATCTTATTTATTAGGTTTTCTATATCTAGGTTAATAAAATATTTTATAATAACTCTCACAGCGAAGAGGGGGGGACTTATTAATATGGTCGGCGAAGTAATAATAACGCGAGATTTAGAATATACGTTTATTTATAGACGGTAGTAGAGGTAGAGTAGTTAATTAATTATCTATAGAACTAGTATTATTAAATATTCCTGTAGAGGGCTAAGCGCTAAGCCTATCTAGGCTAGACTATAACGGGGATTCTACCTAAATACTAAATAACGAGGTTTATAAAGTTACTTAACTTTATAGTTTCCTATTTATATTACTAGATATTAAAGTAAATACTCCGGGGGCGAACGCCTAGATAAACGCTAGCGCGGTTATCGCGCGTTACTATAAATATTAGTAACTATCGAAATTGCCTATGTAATAGTATAATTTTATTCGAAGAGTAGTCTATATATCTAAACTTAAAGCTTTTAGTACGAGAGGGTTATATAATATGAAAATAACCTTTATTAAAGTATTATAAAGTATAACGCTTTATATATTTTAAGGCGGATATTAATATTTATATATTTATTTAGATCCTTAATATATCCAAGCGATTAATAAACTTTCTTTTTTTAGGCGATCTGTAACTAGTAGCCTCTAAAGAGTTTAGATAAACTAGTTATTTCTTAAACCTTACTTTAAAGACCGAGTAGGTAATGGATATTTAATAAGCCCGGTATTTTCTAGACTATAAAATATTATAGTTTATAAATCCGAATTATATATCTAGGTACTATTAACGGATAAACTATATTATATTATACGGAAATCCGTTAATCTTCCGCCGCTCGAGATAGCTAGCCTTAATATTAATATTAATAATATCCTCGAGTTAGCGAATATAAAAGTGTACTCTCTTATAATAAAGGTAGTATAAAGAATAGATATTTATATAACTAAATATACCTAGACTCTTATTATTAGTAACGAATTCTAACTAGGTATTATAAATCCTCGTTAGCGAGTTAAGGATTATTTAAGGATTATTACGATATAGGATAAAGCCTTAATAAAGGTATCGATTTATTTCGAGTATAGGAGGTACGTCGAGCTTAAAGAAAAAGTTTATTATAAGAAGAGCGAAGGTAATAATCGATTTATTACTTAATTCATTCGGTTAGAGTTATATACTTCTCCTAAATTCATCCATATATCTAATATTATTAAGGCGAGGCTCGTTACCTAGGAAAGAGATATTAAGGCGGAAATAATCGACTCTAAAACTTTCGTCTAAACGGTTTAAAAATCGTTTATAAGCGCGTTCGCCGGTTATAGAAGATATTAACGACCGGTAGAGTCGAGGTATAAAGTTATTATTAAAGATATAGCGGAAGTTAGGCGCTTTAGGCGAATTTATATCCTCGTTAATTCTTATTCCTAAAGAAATTATAACGTTTAGAATCGTTATTAATAATTATAGTTTTTAATACTCTTAAAGGGTAAACTTTATTAAATTATTATATTCTAGGCCGCCGTCTTAAAAGGAACCGAGGGAGGCGATAAATATAATTCTAAAAAGTTTATAAAAGATCAGCTATAGTCGCTAAGGGTTATATTAAGATATATATTTAAGTACTACGGATATAACCCTACTACTATTATAAATTAGTATATATTTCGTAGGTAGATATACTTATTTACACTTCCTAGATAAAAGACTTATTCTGGATATTATTAGGCCGGACGTATTTATACCCTAACGATTATAAACTCGTATATAGATATAAACTTCCTAAAATATAAATTATAATTCCGATCCCTAACTCTACCGTTATAATTCGAAAATATATATATAAAAGTATCTAAGAGGGTAGTAACGGTAACGGCGACCTTTTATCCTAATACCCTTAATTTATTTATATCGAATAACCTTCTATCTACGCCGAAGATATCCTTTAACGATTTCTTAAATGAATTAATATTATAGTAGCTATTATTTAGTTAGTAATAAAAATAGTCTCGAAGCCTCGTTAATAAGCTAGTGCCTTTCGTTATATATATACCAAAGAAGTCGCGAATTAGTATATCGAATATTCGAGTATAATAGGTAATATTCTAGTATTTAATAAAAAGTTTAAAGACGATAAGTCTACCTATAAACGTAAGATAATACTTTATTATATTAGGAATATTTCTACCGACCTAAGTTTATACTAAAGATTTACTTAAAAAGATTTTATACCTAGATATCTAACCCTAAAGTTCTTTATAATAGTCCGAGAAATTCTAATAAAACTACTCTACGAACTCCGCCTTTATCGACGTTTAGGATACGCGCTTTAGTTATCGTTAACTTTAGTCTAATTATTAATTTCCCCTTCGTAAAATAAAGAATATAGTAATTTACTTTAAATTAGTATTCCTCTCCCGGAACTAAATTACCGAATATTATAACGTAGATATCGCAGATAGTATATTTATAGGTAAAGATATATTCAGGTCTTCGACGAAGGTAAAATATATATATACCGTAATTATATATCCGACTTTATAACGAGGGGAAGGATTTAATATTATTAATATATATTTATATAGACGTTTCGAACCCTATATCGATAGCTCGGAATTAGAGATTTATTTAATCTTTTATATATTAGTAGAGGTCTTTAACGAATATTAGAGAATTTAAGACCTATATTATAACCCGAAAGTAGTACTCCTTATATATTTTTCGAAAGACGTATCGAGGATAAAACGTTATAAAGTATTAATAAGCCGTTAATAATAGGATTTCTAGACCCCTTACTATATATCCTAAAAGGGTACGCGTTTATTAAGATATTTAAGGCGATAAAAGACGTAAGACTCCCGTAGGATATAAAAATATTAGTATTTAGGTTTATAAAGATAGTAATATAGTCTTTATAATCGTCTTCGACCCGATTATATAGGCGGGCGCTTTTTATAAAGTTAAACAGCTTATTAATTAATATAGCTAGATAATTAATAGCGTAATCGAAGAAGATTTAAAAATATATTACGGAGAAATAAAGTCGTTATTCGAGATACTCGATCCGCGACGATTTTACTTCCTTTAGTAAGACTTCCTTAAATCGTCGATATTTAGTTAATAAGGATATATATTCTCCCGTAAAGTATATAATAGATATTAACGAAAATACTTCTACTCGGAGATTCGGGTCTTCTTATTAAACTTTAAACCGAAAATCCTTTATCTTAAAAACGCCGTAGGTAGTTATTTCCTCTTCTTTATATATTATAATAATTAACCGTAGTCGAACGCTTTTTAATAAAATAAAAGGGCTTCCTATCTTTACTTAATTTATAAGAAGATTTATTATACCGTTAAGTCCCCTAAAATCCTCTACGAAAATATATATAATATCGTTAAATAAAGTTACTAGCCGAGCGTAAAATAATTATTAAATATTACGGTCCTAGGCCGACGACCACGTAAACGATAATATCTTATAATTATAATACGATATACTTTTAAATCGATAGGGAACTAGAGTCTAAAGATCCGCGTTTATAAATAAAAATAATATATTAAAACTAAATATCGAAGAGTCTAACCGAAGATTAATAATTTTATTACGATTCGCTCGTTTAATATTATTATTCGGGAATATCTCGCGTAGTATAATATCCTTTAATTATCTTCTAATAAAGAAAATTATAAAGGGGTATTATTTATCTAGACTCGTTATCTTATAAATAATATTTAATATTCGAGTATTATAGTAAAGGTATAAGTTTTTTCTACTAAAGAGATAAAACCACCTAATATAATTATAAATATTCATCTTTCCTATCGATCTAGATAATATAAATAAGTAAGAAGACTCTTTATAAATCGCGCTACTTTATATAATCTTTAGAGAAGGTAAACGAGGTTAAAATAAAAAAATAAAAAGAAAGAGAGAAGGGGGATAAAGGGGGTAGGCTAAAAATACGTTTAAACAGTTAATTTCGTTAACGTATATAATTATCTCTCGACTTAAATTTATAATACCTTAAAGATACCTCTCGATAATAAAGAGTAGAGTCGACGGTTAAGGGAAAAATAATTAAAATTTCGAGGTAATACGAAGATAAAGTTAAAATATTTATGATTTAAAACTTCCGCCTTCGTCGATCCTAAAAACGTTACCCGTTTAACCTAAATCTTCGAACTTAAGGGATATTATAGATTAAATATTAAATATTATATTCTTACGATAATTAATAAATAGGTCCTCGAATCTAGTCTCGCCCTCTTTAATATTATTAATTTTAATTTAATAAAAAATCGGATCCCTCCTACTTTTAAACTCTTTATAGAAATTAAACTTAAGTACCTTTATAAAAAGCACCGTATTATAATAATTAATAAGTTTCTCTATTTACCTAATAATAAGTAGTAGACTATAAATCTTTACTCCGATCGTAGGTTACTTATAAGAGACCTTATAATTAATTAATAATTAATAAAATTATAGGTCTTAGTTAACCTTTACGTCGGGATATCCTAAAGGACTACGTTAACTCTAGAAACTTCTGCGATAAGGATATATACCGATAGATAAAATACTACTAGGATAATTAGGATAACGTAGAGGAGGGACGTTAATTTATAAGACTTTCGGAGTATAAATATAAAGATATGAAATAATTATAAAGGAGGAAGGACCTATAGTTTATAATTTCAGCTTTAGACGAATTACTCTTATACGTAGGATTCTAACTAGATCTATATTTAGGGATTTTATATAGGATAATAAATCTTAAATATCTAAAGGTAAATACTAAATACTTTATACTATTTATAGTCTACTAGAGTCTAATTTATACTAGGAATTATAATATTATCTTTATTACGTGCGAGATTATTAGAGTCGAATTTTAAACTATAATAACGAGTTAAAGCCTTTAGTCGATATTCGGACGGTATAATTACTTTAAATAAAGAACCTTTAGGTTTCTAAAATAAACAGCGAAGTAATTAAAGATTTAATATATAATTATAGTCTTTTTCTAATAATCCTAGAACCTAGCCTACGACTTCGTATATTAAGGAATATTCTAGCGATTAATTATATTATACCCTCTCTTTATATTTTTACCGAGGATAATAAATAGCTTAAGTTATTTATAAAGATAATTCGAGCTCTTTTACCCACTAAATATAGATTATTTATATACGAGTCGATAATACGTTTTTACCGTAGTAAGAATATAGGTAAAGGGAAGATACGTATTTAATAAAGAAATCTATCGTTTAATACGCCGGCGGGGTCTAAGTTTAAATCCGTCGAGTATAATTATTAATAACTTTAGCTCTTTATATAGTATTATTTCCTAGAATTATCCGCGATACTACTTTAAAAGAATATAGGTAAACCGAAACCCTAAATTAAAGCTTCGAATAAGTAATATTAACGGCGCTTCGTAAATCTAGCTCGATCGCTTGGCTTTAAATCTAAGAATATTACTAAACTTTTTAATTAAAATACCGATATTATAATAATACTTGAATTCCTTAGTTAAGCGCGACCGGAAGATTTCTATAATATCTCGATTAAAACGCGGAATAATTCGGTATTTAATATTTATTAAATACTACGTACTATAAAAGAGGAGATAAATAGTATTATTAAAGAATTATATAGCGGACCTTACTCGGAGATTTTTACTTAATACTATTATAGGAGATTATACGAGTAATTTTATAAATAATCTAAATCTCTTTTTTTTTATATTAATATATATACGATTAAGATAAACCTTTTAATATATTTTATAGTAAATAAAGATATTTTCTACGCCTTCTTTAAGAGGGAAGCCTATATAAATTTAAAATAAACCGATTTAATATTTAATAAAGACGCGGTAATAGAAAACATTTAGCCCGGTACGGTGACTAAGGCTTTTTACCTCGACGTATCTTTATTTTTATAATAAACGGAAGAGCCTTATATCCCCTAAAAACGAGAATTTAATAGAGACGTAATAATAGAAAACGTTTAGCCCGGTACGATAACTAAGATTTCTTACCTCGACGTATCTTTACTTTTATAATAAACGGAAGAGCCTTATATTCCCTAAAAACGAGAACTTAATAAAGACGCGGTAATAAAAAACGTTTAGCCTAGTATAATAACTAAGACTTCTTACCTCGACGTATCTTTATTTTTATAATAAACGGAAGAGCCTCGTATCCTCTAAAAACGAGATATTAATAGTAAAATTACTAATAATAGAGAGCCGGTATAAACCGTAAACGACTTCGAAGAGAAAATAGTATACGAAGAAAAAATAATATAAAGAGTTAAGGCCTCGGAATTATACGATCGCTAGAACGCTTTATATTAACCGAGGGATATCTTTACGGTAGATATATACGAAGTTTCGGGTAAGAATCTCGGCCTAGAAATATTATTAAAGTTATAAAGAAATTAAATACTAGCTATACTCAAATAAAAAGCTAACGGTTATTACTTCGCGGTTTATATTCCTAAGAAAAAGGTCGTAAAATATATAAGAGTTAATAATATTCTAAGATATACTAGGGACGCGGAGTATAACGGAGTTATATATATCCTTAAACGTACTATTAATATAGGGTTTATTTATATTAACGTCGACGACGACTAAATTAATAATACGACCTTCTAAAATATAATAAAGGAGATTACGAAGGCCCGACTACGTAAAGTTATAAATAAATTAAGGAAGAAGCGTAAAAATAATCCTCCTATATTTAAGATAGAAACTGAATTAAAGAGGTTAAATATATACGGGAATATCTCCGACGAAGAGGAATTATAAAAGCGATATTACTATTTAGTATTAATAGAGGCTAGTTATACTCTTTAAAATTAGAATTATTCCGCGTGGGGAGAAAGTATTAATAGTATAAAAAAAATATAAAATATATAATATAAACTCATATATTATTTTTAGTATTATTTATACGAGATCAAGTTTCTTAATATTTTATATTTAACGGAATATACTCTAATATACTCTTTAGAGCTCTTTATTTTATATTATCTTATACTATAAAGTCCCTCCCTATTTAACCGAGACTTTTATATCGATATTTATACCCGGTACTACTTTTTTAAAAAGACTCCGGCTAATAATAATATCTCCGTTTATATAATCCGTATAGATATCGATAATAGAGGCCGTAAAGAACCTCCCCGTATTAGAATTATAAATATAAGTTATCGAGAAATATAAAGGGTTTAAAGGATTTAAAGGGTTTATTATCAATGAGGAAACGGTTACCACGTAGTCGGTAGGATAGAAATAACCGCTATAAAAGTTAATGTTTATTAAGATATTAGCTTTAATCTAGCTAAATAGAAATAATAAAAGAAAAAGATTAGGATTAAGAAATATATACCTAGCGTATAGGAGATTATTTTACCGTAATACGTATTAATAAAAGTAATAAAGAAGGGGAGAATTAAAAAAGTAACGTTAAGTAAATTTATAGTTTCTTAATTAAAGTAAGTTATTATTATTATATAAATTATGAAAATAAAGATAAAGTATAGACTATAATATACGATATATATTAAAATTAATAGAGTAAAATTTAAATCTTATTAGAAGTAGTATAGTTATTAAGGTACTGGGTACTCTACTATTTAAATACTCTTTCGTAATATAAATTCATAGGGTCTATAATAATACCCCGTACGTTAATAATAATAGCGTTATAGCGTAGTATATCCGGGGTACTAAAAACGATTTATACCTTTCTATTATTTCGCCCCGATAGTTAGATTATTATTTGATTAGGTATAGACCGCCGTTATTTATTACTTCCTAGCCGCCGTAGTTATACGGGGATATTAAGTTATAAAGGTAAATTCTATTTATCCCTAGATTTATAGATTTATAATCGGATTCCCGCCGCTTTAATTCGCCCGTAGAAGGTCTAAAAGTTATAAGTCTTTATTAATCTTAAAAAAGGAGTACCAATTAAGAGGTTTATATAACTATTATAAAGGTTCGATTTTTAATATATAAGAGAGTAACGTCGTTAATTTACTCCTTTATATAAGATCGCGCTTTTATATATTCGTGGTTTTATTACTCGTATCCTAATAGGGCTATATCGAGCTAACGGTAGTTATAAAGTTTATCGAATTCAAAATTTTCCTTTAGTAGGTTTTCCCTTATTTACGGCCGAGTTTCAGAGGTAATGATTTTTACCCTACTATATTTATTTTCTAATAGGCGTCGGCTTTATCCGGAAGTAGTTATAATACCTTAACCGTACCCAGTTAGCCTAGCGTTATACTACGCGAGTTATTTTCATTACCCGTTAACGTTAGTAGTAATTTTACTTTTCCTTTACCTCGAAAGCTAAAATATTTAAATATAATAAAATAAGATAGTAGTATAATATTCCCTACCTACCCTTAATATAGTGTTAATATTTATTTACCGGGATCCGATAGTCTTTATACTTTCTCTTTATTTATTAAATATTTTAAAACGTAAGCGAGTTAGAGGTTTATAATTATACTTTTAGACCCTCCTTTAATCTCTTTATCTATATAAGTTTAATGTTTTAGAAAGTCTATAATAGAACTTATATTAGAATTAAGTTTATTATCGCTAGGTCTATTATATCGTATCTTATTTCTAAGACTAGTTACTACTTTAGCTATTACCTCCTTTATTATTATAGTTTTTAATTCTATTCCCGCCCTATTAATAATCGAATTAAGAGGGATATTTACGATATTATCGTTACCTCGACTACCCGTCGTAGAGTATCTAATTATTTTAAACGATTTTCTAGAGGTTCGACTAAAGTATTTAGAGTAGTTAAAAGTAATAGTAATCGATAGCTATAATAAGAATATTATCTAGATATTAATCGCCCACCTATAAAATTATATCGCGAGGAAATTCGAATACGCTGTCCGTATTATAAATAATAATTCTACTCGATTATTTATTAAACGGTCGATATAACTTTATAACTATATCCGATAGATTTATAATTAGGGTATAATATAGAATAAAATCGCCTAAACTCCTCCCTCTTTACCCTCTTTTACTCGAGTAGGTATATTTATATATTTATATATATATCTTTTACCTCTTTCGCCGTTAATAGTTACTATTAGGGCGTCTAACCACTTTATAATAACGGGTATATACAGGGCCGTAGAGTATTAGTATTGGTTAGCGAGTTACTAGTCTAGTAATCTTCGGCCTAATATAATAATTAATATCGAAGATATAGTTAATATTTCGATAAATCGGGAGATCCTTCGCCTATAAGGTAGTAATATAAATATATTTATTATAATAAAGGGATTAGATAGTAGAGTCGATTTTAGCCCTACGTAGTTAGACTGTATTTTTTTTAAGGTAGAAAATTAGCTTATATCGGGTTAAAGAGAAAGTCGAAGGTATAAAGATATTTATAAAAGTAATTTCGATTATCTTAATATTACGAAAGTTAGATAGTATTATATTTTATTTATTAGGACTATTTACTCGTTATAAAATTTCCTCTTTAATAATAGGACTTTTTATTTTATAGTAATACTCTAGGTTTTAATCTACGGAGATTATTATCGTTACCTCGGCTAGTTATAAATCTTTATTAGTCTTTCTTTTTCTATAGAAACGTCTTCCTTTTTTCGTAGCCTTTATATATTTCGATAGTTCTAACGTTTTTACCTACGGTCTTTACTTTCCGTACTCTCGTTAAAGAGTAAGATTAAGTTTATAAATACGTTTTACCTAACCTATAAACTCTTTTATATATTTAGCGGACTTTATTTTAAATTTCTTTTTAAACTAAATTATTAACCCTTTATATTAATCGGTAACTTACTTTAATTAGACTTCGAGGTTATAAATTCGTTAAATTTTATTAACGAGTTCGTAAACGAAATTTATTACGTTATAGTTTATATATAGATTATCTCTAGCGTTATTATCTATATAATATTATACTCTTAATATAAGGTCGCCGAGTTTATAATATAAGATTAATATTTGGTTTAGGGTATTCTCGGTATCTAAATAATAAATTCGTTCGTAGTTTAATATTTCCTAGCATATACGGTACTCCTAGTGTTTATTATATAACTCGTTCTCGAGCCTAGCTCTAATAACTTCCGAGTAGTTAAAGCCATTCTATAATTATTATATATAGTCGTATAATTTATTAAATATTATACGGTTTTTTTAAAACGTCTAACTAGTGTAATATAAAGTTATAGCGAGTTAAATAATATAGTTATTAAGCCTTTAAATCTATTACCTCGCGCCTTCTTCTCGGTTAAAAAATTCCTTTAAGAAATCCTAATCGGACCGCCGGGTATAAATTTAGTAGTTAATATAATTATCCTTTATATACCGTTAAACTATATCTTAATACAAAGGGATTTTTCTTTACCTACTAATTTGCGGCGATAATATATATTATTATTTCTAATAAATAAAGATTCTTAATACCTATAAGACGATCGATAATAATATGAGAAGGAACGTCGATGGGTTAGTTTTATATATAAAAGCCGATTATCTATATAAGTCATAGGATCCTCCCTCGCGTACGCGTATATTTATATATTAATTTAGAGTAAATTAGGATCTATTTTTAGCGGGCTTTAATATTAAGGGTAGAAGTATTTATATTATTCGTTTATAGGTACAGCGCCTATACGCTGGTATAATAAATATCTTAGATTTCGGGATACGTTAAGAAAAAGGTTATTACTATAATTATATTTATTTAAGAATAATCTAGGATTTTATAGAATTAACTCCAAGCCTAGTTTACCCTTAAATATATTTCGAATATTAATTATACGCCCTTTATATACTAGCCGTAGCGTTTATCGCGGCGTTCTTTAATACCTTTAATCTCTTAAATTTTTCTAGTATTATAGTCGAGTAGTTCTAGTTATTAAATAAACCGTCCTAAGCGCCGTAAAGATTCTTTATATAAACTATATAGTCTTATAATAATATAATAGACGATAGTGAGTACTAGTGGAGCTAGTATTAGATAGGACTTAATGATACTCTTCTAGACTAATCTATTTTTTCGTTAATAACTAAATATTAAGTATCTAAATTATACCGAGAAGTAAGTTTATATTTCGTCTTCTTAAATATCTTAAGAAGAGCTCTCCCTTTATAGGTAGTAACGTCTTCCGTATATACTCTTTCGATAGGAACTACTTCGTTAAATACCTTCGTTATAATAAACTACTAGGCTTTAGGATAAGTTGAATATATATTTAAAAGAACTACTTCGTCGTCGTAATAATAAGTTATTTATGGAATAAGAATATACTTTAACGTATCCGCCGAATACTAAGAAGTCTTAATACGAGTTATATAAAATCCGCGTAAGGCTTTATTTAATATAAAGAGACTAACGTTAAGGAAGATCTAGGAGTATAAATAAAATAGAAGATAAAACCTAGAAGTTTATATCGCGTTTTATATTAAGATATAGTATTTAGAGTAAAGTCTCTATTTATAACTACTATCTACGGGTAAAGAACCTAATATTAGATTAACGAATAAAGAAAGATTCGTTTAATTATTATTTAACGGGTACTTAAACTAAGAATACGATAATAGTAAATACGGTTTAATAAGAAGTAATACCTATAATAAATATACTTCGAACGGCTAGTTATTAATAATATAGTTTATAAAGTAAGTAACGATTAATTAAGAACGACGGACTAACTAAAGTAAAGAACGTAAATTAATAAAATTAATAATTAAAAAATAAAGCTACGCTTTAATAACTAAAGACGATAGAGTATAATATAAGTTTAGATCGGCTAGAGGTACTTTATCGTTTTAGAAATAAAGTTATAAACGAGTTTATAACCGTTAACGGAAGCGGGACACCTAGTAAACGTTACTAGGCTATTTATTAACTTATATAAACGAACGATTATATAAGACGAACTAGTTATTAATTAAATTTAGATTATTATTATTACGACTAATTAGGTCTTAAAGCCTTATACCGCCTAGGAAATCGTCCGTATATTACGTTATTAGTTTATATACTCGCCTTCGAAAGTCCCCGAGAGCTTAAAATCGCCTAAGAATAATTTAATTAATCGAGATCGAACTATATTTAGGCGATTTATTTAAGACGATAAAAAGATATTATCCTATTAAAAGCGTATCGCCTTAATAAAACCTCGGTAATTTCTCGGGACGACGAGGAATATAAAATATAATATCTCGATCTTTTAATATTAGGTAGATTAATGGACGATATATCGGATATAAATAAATTCGATAAATAATAATATTAATTAATATAAGACCTGCCGACGGCGTATCTTAATAGTAATGTACGGAATAACTAGAATTCTAATACTAAGATTAGGTAAGACTTAATCGATTTAAATCTAACTTAATAAATTAATCTAGATTACTTTACTAAATTTAATACGAACGAGAATACGGGGTATATTTAAGCCTAGATCTTATCGCCCTTATTATATACCGCCTTTATTAACCGGGAGGGCTTCCTACTCTATAAATTTATTTAATAATTAAAAGAATTAAGGGGATAACCTAATTAATTAAAAACGGAGTTAAAATCTATAGTACGCACTTTATAATTAGAGTGAGTATCGTTATCTTATAAGTTTATAAGGATATATACTAATATTACCGATCTAGACTAGAAAATAAAATAAAGTCTATAAAACCTACCTTTATTTATTAAGTTTACTAATTATTTATCTAAGAGGCTTAAGTTTATTAGTAATTATTTAAACGAGCTTTAATTATGGACCTTCCTAATTTATAATCTCGTATATAACTCCGACGAGAGATATATAAGAGTTACCGATTTAATCGGTAAATAATCTAATCCAGCGTTATTTATTAATAAAACTATCGATATAACTAGGGTAATAGATAGGATTTTGGGTATAATAACGAAGGCGGAAATTCTAAACTTAAGCGCTAAGGGCGCTATTAAAGGGAAGGATTAAATATATAAAAATATTATTTATTATCTTTATTCTATAATATTTAAATTAGATTTAAAAGATTAATATTTTTCTTTCTTTAGCCTAAGAGATCTAACCGCTATTAAAATAATATTACTACTACCGCGAGTATAGTCCTAACGTAAGATTATTATAATTATATATTTCGCGTTAAGGTACGTAGGTTATTAAGAATATACCTACCTCCTAGTCCTTAAAGTTATAACGGTATTCGACGTACCTAGAATAGTATTAGAGGTTCGATAAAAACTTAATAGTATCCGTAAGATTAATAGTCTTTAAGAGGAGTCCATAGGTTAGTATTATACTAAAGTCGACGAATAATTCGTGGCGCTTAGTTTATATAATCTCCGTACTCTTATTAAAGTGGATATAGGAGTATTATAGATAATAGTATTAATAAAACTATTTATTATATTTATAAAGTAGGATTAATATACCTAGGAAAATCGTTAAGACTTCCTACGCACCGTTTTTATACCAAATATCTTTAACGACCTAAAAGAGTACGTATTTTAAAAATAGGAGGACTATATAGCCCGGCGGAGGAAATCGGAAAAGATATAATATATTATAATTAAATTATTACTCCTCTACCTAAGTTTATCCGCCCTCGTAATTTAAGAATAAATATAGTGAAGCGAGCGAAAAGGCGGGTGAATAATATATAATCTATAAAGTTAATAAAATTAACTCGTAATAACGTATTAATACTCGATCTTTCTATATATATTAAAACCTTTTTCGTAGGTCGAATAAGAACTTATTTATTTATTAAAATCGATTATTATATAAAAGCTTTCTTTATTATATAATGCGCTAGATAACCTCAGAGGTGGATATTACCGCCCGTTCGGTATTAATGTTTATACTTATCATTACTACCTCTATACTCTTTATCGCCTCGATAGATTTAGAGACTTCTTCCTTAACTTCTTTAAAAACTTCGCCGTAACTATACCCATAAAGCCTTTTTATATAATACTAGTCCGTACTATTTAATAATTATAGTAATAGCGGTTCTTTATCGAGGGTTTCGGTAAGAAGTCGAAATCTATTCTCGTTACCGGTCCTAGATACGTATAGTATACGGAAGAAAGATAAATATATTTATTCGAAGACCTCTCTCTTACTATAAATAACTTAATTATTTAAGATAATATTTAACTCCGTTAGGTAACTCTTCTAGATAAATTAAATATTATCGCTTATAAAATAAAGGAGTCGTTTACGGTATAATAAAATAACTAGGGTTAACGCAAATTCCTCGGGTATTTATAAAAGTCGAAGTTTTTTAATTAATCGTTAATATAGATATAAGTTTTCTTCCGATATTATTTAATTACTTAATATATCTAGGTCTTTAGTACGATATATAAAACTCTAAATAAGAATTAATAAAATATTATTCTTTAGCTTCCGAAGGGACGGGAGTCGGCGGTAGATATTCTTATTATCCTCTCTTAATATATCTTCTCTAGGATCGATAGGGTAATAATTTATAAATAGATATTAAATTAATCGATTTACCCTATACCCTACCCGTATAATAGCGTTAACGGAAGATTCTAAATTATCGTTAATATACGCTAACCTTAGTTTTAATAACGTTATACTAGGTAGTTATCTAGGTACCCGATAAATACCTAAATTATTATACGTAGACTCTACGCGAGTATATCTAGAACGAGTTATTCCGCGAAAAGTTTAGATTATGAAAGCGCGCTTTATATTTCCTGCGGGTCGAAATATCTAAATTAACCTAAATAAAGAGGGATACCGAGAAAACGAGCGTAGAAGAACGTATTCTAACTTATTATATAATCAATCTCGAAGTTATATTATCGAAGATCCGCTTTACTATTATAAAATTCGAGAAGAGTTTAGAATAATAAGATTATTTAATACTCCTAGCTTTTTTAGTCCCCGGTAATATTTATTATATATAAAGGCCCGGCTATATCTTTATAATCGGTTTAAAATAATTAAAGCTAGTTATATTCGTTTCGCGTAAAGAGACCGAGGGTAGGAGGGGTATTATAATATTTAAATAAATTTAAAGAAAGAAATAAAAGATTTTATATAAAATACCTAAGGACCTAAAAGCTAGAATACTAGGCGATATTAATAAATATATTAAAACGAAAAGATATAAAAAGCTTATTTAAATATCCTAATTTAGGATTACTCTCTCGAGTATTATTCCGAGGCCGGCCTTCGCGGTAATATCTCGATAGTATTCTACGGCTTTAGATTACGGCCTAATACGTATTATTTATATAGCGTTAAGGAGTAACTTTACTCGGGCTTTTTTTATAACTTTATAAATTCTATAAAGACGTATATCGTCCTCCGTTAGCGTATACGGATTATAATCGATAATTAAATTAAAATTATAAAATTTCTCTAAGAGTAGATAAAGATACGATATAATAATAACGAGTTTCTAATACCGACGACCCCTATATTTTATAATATTTAGAATTATATTTATTATAATACCCGAGTTAGAAAGGATCCCTTCTAATTCGAAGTTATTTAATAAGATCGTATTTATATAAAAACGAATAAAAGTCTATAGCCCTTTATTAAAGTTAGGATATAATTCTCTAGAATAACCTAAAAGTATTTCTAACGTTTATAAAGAATTATAAGATATTAATAGTAGGCTTTAGGGATAAAGAAAAGTAAAGTATATTACTTTTCTAGAAATTCCTATCGAGCTCTAAATAGTTTTAACTACTTTATTAACCTAGATATTATTAAGATCTAACTAGCTAGGACTAGTCCCCGGTATATATAGGGCTATATTATTCACATTTATAGCGAGGGTAGGGTAGGTTCGATAAAGCGGATTTAAGATCGAGACGAGGCGATAAGGTAATAGAGAGAAATATAGAATAATAATCTTAAGATATAACTTTATATACCTTAACTAACGAGATAAGGGAGGCGAAGTAGGCCTAGATAAAGCGGGTTTATAACGTAGGTAGATATAGGGTTACGATATACTAGGGGCCTAATAAAGATATCCGGTTTATTAATTTATATAGAGAGATATTATAGGGCGTTTGATTAGTATAGGAAAATATTCTTTTCATACTCCGGCGTTAATATTATATTAATATAATATTAAGTTTTAATATAAAAAAGTTACTTCCTATACTCCCGTAATCTATATTAGTCCATAATCCCGAAAACGGCTTTATTCCAAAATAGCCGGTAATAAAAACCGAGTATATTAGAATAATTTAAAGATAACGGTTAGAAATAGACTAGGGCTAGAGGATAATAAGGATTTCTCTAAATTTAAAGTAGGGTTACTTCTCGTCCTATCTACGTATATAGAAGTAGATTAAAACTCTTAATAAAATATATATTCTAATATTTATCGATAGAAGGTATTTTTCGACCCTATATTTAACTAGGAGAAGTTTAATAGGTTAATTATAATCGCTACATAAAATATAATTAAAGCGGAGTATCGGGAGGGGAATTTAGAATTAGTAGATAAAGATAAGAACTTTAATGATTTAATAAAGTAGAAGCTCTATTAATTATATAAACCGGTATATATAAAGTTAACGAAAAGGTAGACTCGTAGTAGTACGTATAGTTAGTTAATAGGTAATAAGAAGGCTAACCTCCGTACCTAGTCGTTATTAAGTCCTTTATACGTACTAATCGACCTTAGGTACTAGTACCGAAGTTAGAATCATTAAAGAGCTTTAACCTAATAAAGGCGGTAGTAGAAGATATAGTAAGAGATATAGTATAAATATAGGCGCTTTAGCGGGTTATATTACTACTTAAACTTAATATAATATAATAACGTTTTATATTCTAACCTAAGCTACCACGGAGACCCCTCTTATTTCACTAGCTCGTATTAATTATAAAAGAGATAAAGGAGCTTAAGCTAATCCTAGGATAATATTAACCAAGAAAGATTAATACCGCTTATCTCTAATTATATTAATATTCACTTATAACTCTTATATTATATAGAATCTACGGGTCTTATAGCCTCGTTTTAGATAATTTCTTATATATTAACTCGTCTACTATCTTCGCCCTAATTTATTAGGTACCGCTTTATCTCCTATAGTTTTACCTTTATACTTATATTCCTTATCTTTTTTATTATAGAAAGAGTCTTACTAATAGTTTATCTAAGCGTTTTTATTTATATCTTTATTACTAACCTAGTAATAATCTCTTTCCTATATTAATAACGTAAGCGCTTAGGTATAAAGGAGCTATTCTATTAATTATAGATATAGATTATAATATCGAAATACGTACTCGACTCCGCTTTAGTTATTCTAATAGTACTATATACCTTAAAGGAGAATAACAGTAAGTAAAAGTTTACTCGAATACTATTTATATTATATCGATTAATTAATTTATTTAGGAGAAGGGATTTGGCTTATTATTAACCTACTACTTCGCCTCTCTATTACGTATATAATATTCTTAGAGGTCGGTTTTCTATTAGAGGAATATATTAATACGAATATTTATATTTTACCGTAGCTTTTATTCACGCGGAGGCTTTTTACCCGTATATAGATATCTTATTAAAGATAGTAGTAACGAAAGTTTAGTCCCGTTATTATTTTTATTTTTACGCTCTTAAAGTTTCTACTTTTTATCTAGTATACTTATACTAGTACCCGTGGAACCCGTATATATTAATCCGAACTACAGTTTATATAAAGATATTCTTCATTTCTAGATTAGTTTCGGTATAAACCTTCTAAAGTATTTACTCTTTAGTTCGATATACTAGTAAATACTTTACTATAATCGTTAGAAATGGATATTAGGTCTATTTATAATTCCTATACTTTATTCTATAATTATCTTTACGGCGTCGGTATCTCTATTTATATAGAAGTTATAATCGATTAAATATATACTTTTTATAGTAAAAAAGGAATCTCGAGATTAAAGATATTATTAATAAGAATTCTAGAGCCTTCTATTATTTATTAGTATCTAATTCTCGCTACGTAGCGTTTATATTAAATATACTATTATTCGAGCTCGGATTAAGGATAGTAAAAGGGTCGCGGACGAAGTATTAAACGAATTAATACGTATCTTTAATAGTGATATTAGCGGGAGAAGCCCATCTATATTAATATTAAGGAAACCGTTAAGCCGCGATATAAATAACGCTAGAGAGTTATACGCGTTAAATATATTAAAGACTTAAATACTAAAGGATCCTAATATACTAGGAAGGGGAGAGGTTAATATTAATTCTAATAAGTCTTTATATACTACCGACCGTAAATAGCCTTTATAACTCTTCCCTCTTACTAATCTTATATCGTAAAATTTCCGTTCTAATACTAGAACTATATTATAGTTAGTATTACCTATAAAGATCCCTTTAGTCCCGGCGATTCTTATCTAGCCTAGAAATTAATTAGATCTAGATTAAACTAGCGCTAAAATAATCTTAATTTCAAAATCACCGGTAAACGATTACTTTTAATAATCGCTAGTTATTCTAAAATAACGCTAAGACCTTACTTTACTAGTAGTACTTAAGGCCCTAGTCCTTTAGTATTATTACTTTTATAATATTATATATATACGCCCCTATTATACTAGCCTTATGACTATTATAAACGCTTGGTTACGTTATCTCTATACCCTCCTATCGCTTTACTTTACCGTCGTTATCTTAGGATCCCTAGAGTAATCTTACTAAGGAATATTATTAAGGCTCTACGGTATCGGCCCGGCTCCCGAACTAATTAAAATACTTCTTACCCGTAACTACTCTATATACACCGACTTTTCAAGAGCTAGGGATATATATACTATATATACTTATTTACTTTATAGCTTCTATATATAGATATTATTTATATTATTAATTACGATACTCTATTTAACGATACCTTATTTAGCGTATTAACGAGGGCGTTAACGTCTTCTTTTAAAGAGGCGTTTTATTACGGGTTCGGATTTCCGAGGTTAATATCTATTAAGATAGTGGGCTTACTCCTACTACTAGTCCTATTAAAACTATAATAATACTAGGCTCTAATATATTAGGGCCAAATACTCTATAAAATAATTAATATCTTTTATATTATATATTAATATATTAACCCTTTATTACTAAGCTTTTTAGTAACGATAAGGGTAAGTTACTTAAAGTCTTATAATAAACGGGGTAATCCTAATATCGTTAATTTAAACGGGAATAAAAAGTTTATTACGATACCTATAATTATTTAAAAGTAAAAGAAAGTATCTAAAGGAGGAAAGAACGACGATAAAGCTAGATTATAAAAGTCTACGTAATCTATACGAAGAAAGATAAGAATACTATAACGGATTATAGTTATACTTCGTACGAGGAATTTATAGAATTATGACTAGATACTAGTAAACCCTACCCTCGGCGTAGGAGCTTTACTACGATTATATCTTCTATATTTATAAACGAGGGAAGGTCTTTCTCCTTATATATTATCTCTTATAAAGTCTTATCTCGCCGCGTATATATTATCTAGTACTATTATTATTAATTAAATATTTCCTTATCTTATATAGGGGTTATACTCCTTTAGAATAAATCTCTCGGTAAAATAAACTAAAGGTTTAAAGTAATAACTATTTAATAATTTATCTAGAAACTTATCCTACTTAATTAGAAAAATTATACGAAGTATTAAAGAGTATCGTATCTTTTAAAGACTATCTCTAGAATAGCTCCCCGTCTTCTTTAAGAAGTTAACGATCTAGTCGTCCTATTTTTCGGGGTTCTATAATTCTAATAATTCCGGCGATTAAAAACTAATACTAAATTTTATTAATTAGACTATTACTAGTCCTAGTGTACGTAGGTCTTTTTATTTATTATGGGAGTTTATAGCGCCCTTTAATATACTTAAACCTATATTTACTAAGTTATATTAGGTAAAGTAAATATAGTTATCGAGTATACGTATTAAACTTAATATCGTTATTCCTATTAACTATAATATTATTAGTATCGATAAAGCCATATACTATCTTTAACTCTTTATGAATATATTGGATATCTTTAAGAATTTATAGGGTTTACCGTTAAATTAATCTATAAACTAATTAACTACTTTTAACCGTACCTCTTTATATATAGTTATAATCTAATACGAGGCTAAATTATTATATTATATCGACTGGATTTATGCCAGCGTCATATCCATTCATTCGTATACGAAGAATATTACGTTATTCTCGACGTAGGTATTCTGTAAGTATATAATAATCTAATAATAATATTTAGTAATACTCTTAACGTAATTACTCTTCGTGACCTTTACTTACTTTATAGTAATAATAGGATAATAAAGCTCTTATTTATAGGCTATCGTTACTTCGCTATTTTACTCCTCTTTTAAAATAATATAATATTCTTACTAAGGATTACCTTTAATATAAAAACTTTATAAATACGAAGTCTATTTTAGTTTCGACCTCGAAAAATATAATAAGTCCAAGTTTATTATTAGGGGAAGTAACGGTAACCGTATTCATACCTAATTAAATAGAAAATCGGGAGGCCTTAATATCTTTAAAGTAGATAGTCTTAATATTTCTAGTCTAGCTTCTATTTATCGTTTATTAGAGGTCGTACTTAAAGTATTTTTAGGAAAGACCGTCGCTCGCTTATTAGAGGAAGCTATATAGAGACTAAGAAGGGCACTATATCTTTTTATATTAGAGCTCTATAAGAATATACTTTTATTTTTATAACCGGGCTATTAAAAGTATTAATTATTTATATAATTATTATTTTTAGGTTACTATTTTAGACCGCTAAGTTAAGCGTTTATAAGTTCTTATATTTATAACTAGTAGATTCTCTTTCGAGGATAATATATCGCTATAGAATAAAAGGAAAAATATAATAATAAGTAACCTCCGGAGATTATAGCTCTAGATATTCGTATCGCTCGTACCGGCGGTACCTCCTCTCGGATCGAACTATAGCCTTATAGGCTTCGTTAGACGAAAATATAATCTTTTAAATTAACTAAGACTTAGTTCGACGACCTAATACGGGAGAACGGCTATCTAAGATAAGAGATTATATTTTATTAAGAATTAAGAAACGCGATACTAGTATTTTATAATTAGACCTTAGAAACCTATTATAGTCTATAGATAATATTAAGGGAGTTATCCGAAAAGTTAGTAATAACGGAGGGAAGGCTAAAGAAATACTAGGGAATACTATTAAATAAAACTAATTAAAAGGATATTACTATACTATAATCACGGAGCTTAAATATAAATCATACGTTTTAGCGCGCGGTTATAATACGTTATATATAGAACTACTATATTTAGCGCCCCTAAATATATAAAGCCTCGGTCCCTCTAATTCTACTTTCTTTTCTAATAATATCCTACTACTTTAGAATCATAATAGTATAATTATCTACTCGAGTTTCTAGGAATAATAAAAGGCGGTTTAAAGACCGTCGGAAGGCGTTATTATCTAGCGCTAAAATAGTATTATAGTCTTTTATAAAAGTTTTTATTATAGTTCGCCGGTCGGATAACTTTTATTACTATAATTTAAAGAATTTATAAAAGTGACTATTATAGGACGAAGGTAATATAAGACTATTTAATAATCTAACTCGCTACGTTCGTATATTTATACTTTTATAGGTTCGGCCTTTATTCTAAAATATTAAACCGGAGGTTAAAGTATAGAAGGTTTATAATAAAGATACTAGTTCTAACGCGCCCGGAATAAGTCTAGTTACTTATAATAATTTAATTTAATTTAGTAGTCGAATACCTTTAATTATTACGAGTAATAATATCTCGGACTTCGCTAATTATATTTATTATAACTATTACTTAACGCTAGCCTTCGTATAATCTAATATAAAGAGGTTATATCCGGTTTCTTTAAGCGAGGATAAAACCCGAAATACTTTAATAACTAAATTTATACGGTACCGCCGAATAAACCCACTAATTTACGATGAGAATATAGTAACGAGACGATTAAAGAGCTCGAAATTACTAATAATACGAATATTCTCTAGCGACTAAATTTGTAAGAATAAATAAATAAATAATAATACTATATATTCACCTATATTATAATTTCAATGGTATTCTTATTTATAGATTCGATTAGAAGATTATTATAGATTAAGTTTTCGAAATTACTAAAGTGACCTTAAATAGCTAGTAAGGCCCCTAATAATTAGGGCTTCCTATAGTTTATGAATATAATAACCTCGCGTTTATATAACTTCCGCTAATAGGGTTTAAGAGAGTATAAGGCTTTAATTACTATAGTCGATTATTTGGAATAAAGTTTAAGAAAGTATAGGGCTTTAACTACCCTACTCGATTATTTTAAATAAAGTTTAAGAAAGTATAGAGTATTAACTACCCTACTTAGTTATTCTATATATAATTTTTTAATAGTTAGGGTTTAAGAAAGTATAGGGCTTTAACTACCCTAGTCGATTATTTTAAAAAGGGTTTAAGAAAGTATAAGGCTTTAACTACCCTACTCCGTTACTCTATATATAATTTAATAAGGGTCGAGGTTTATTAAGCCGATTAGAAGGGGGGGGGGGGGGGGGGGGGGGTGGTTTTTTTTTTTTTGGGGGGGGGGTGGTGTTTTTTTTTTTTTGGGGGGGGGGGGGGGGTTTGGTGGGTTGGGGTGGGGTGTTTTTTGTTGGGGGGGGGGGGGGGGGGGGGGGGCGGGCC